>Ga0208998_1000017_pt1 | contig 63577 bp, 63 predicted proteins | sample MedBloCAOM2_M2_FD_187856 | JGI IMG/M metagenome (GOLD analysis project Ga0208998, IMG submission 187856) | Forest soil microbial communities from El Dorado National Forest, California, USA - Mediterranean Blodgett CA OM2_M2 (SPAdes) (version 2) | ecosystem: Environmental > Terrestrial > Soil >... | reverse complement strand
TCGGAGCAACAGCGGGGAGGCTCCGACGACCCCTACCCCTGGCTTCTCTGACCGGCCGTTCGGTTGATCACCTCGAGCATCTCGGCGTGGGAGTGGTCGAGGAGCAGCTGCACGCGGCGCGGCGGGCCGTCGTCCTCGAGCCAGGTGACGGTGCCGGGCCAGTAGGAGTTGGGCGGGTTGCCTGGACTGTGGAAGGCCGAGGCGAAGACCCAGCTGCCGGTGTTGTGCAGCCGGCCGCCGCCGCGCAGGGGCCAGCTCGCCTCGTCCTGGTTGGGGCCGCCGCGGTGGCTGTGGCCGGTGATCACGTGGTGGCCGTCGACTCCCAGGCGAGCCGCCATCTCGGTCGCCGCCTCGACCCCGGCGGCGAAGATCGCCGCGGCCGAGATGTCGGCCTCGAACTCGGAGCCGAGCAGGCGGTTGATCGCCCAGATTCCCGCCGGGAAGGCCTTGCGGACCGAGGCCGCGCGCAGCCGCTTGCCGGCGCCGCCTTCGCTGCCGCTGCCGGCGAGCGCCTTCCAGGCGGCTTCGGAGGGGTGGGGGCGGGGGCGGCCGACCCGGGCCCGCGCCTGGGCGACGCCGAAGCTGAAGCCGTAGATCGGCCGCAGCACCCGCTCGTAGTCGGCCGGCCCCGCCGGGTCCGGCAGCTGTCCGGAAAGGCGGATCAGGGTGGCGACGGCGAGGCACTCGGCCCGCGGCAGCGAGAGGTGGGCGTCCATGTAGTGGCCGTGGGTGACGTAGACGTCGTCGCGCAACCAAAGGCCGGGATAGGAGATCCGCAGGCTCGCCGGACCGAGCCAGGAGTCGATCACGGCGCCGGCGCCGTCACCGGGCGCGTCGTCGTGGTGCTCGAGGCCGAGGCTCCCGGCGCCCTTCAGCGAAAGCCGGTCCAGCAGCGGCTCGGCCAGCCGGTAGTCGTGGTTGCCGGGGACGATCGTGACCTCGCGCTCGCCCAGCGCCGCGCCCAGCTCCTCGAAGAAGGGGCGGGCCGAGTCGAGGGCGACGCCGAGCGCCATGTCGCGCAGCTCAACCACGTCGCCGAGCAGGACGACGCGGTCGGCCCCGCCGATCTCCTCCAGCAGCAGGCCCCACATCGCCGGGTCGCGCAGCACGTCCTCGCCGCTGGCGGCGCCGAGGTGGAGGTCGGAGACGATCGCCGTCCGCATCCGACAGTTCTACCGGCTGGCCGGGTTTGGCTGCTCAGCCAGGCTGGGTAGGATTTGCGGGTGCACTCCTTCGGCGACGAACAGATCGCACCCGCCAACGGCATCGACCTCTGCTTCCAGGAGATGGGCGACCCCGACGGCGAGCCGCTGGTCCTGGTGATGGGTCTGGCGACGCAGATGCTGGCCTGGGACGAGGGCTTCTGCGGCCTCTTGGTCGAGCGCGGCTTCCGCGTCATCCGCTTCGACAACCGCGACATCGGCCGCTCGACCAAGATCGTCTCGGCCGGGGTGCCGCGCCGCCTCGACATGATGCGCGGCCGCAGCTCCAGCGCTCCCTACCTGCTGCGCGACATGGCCGCCGACGCGATCGGCCTGATGGACCACGTCGGGATCGAGTCGGCCCACATCGTCGGCGCCTCGATGGGCGGGATGATCGTGCAGACGATGGCGATCGAGCATGCCGAGCGGGTGCGCTCGATGGTCTCGATCATGTCCAACACTGGCAGCCGCTGGACCGGGATGCCGAGCCGCAAGGCGATGGCGGTCCTGCTCGCTCGCCCGCCGCGGGGCCGTGACGCCGCGGTCGAGCGGGCGGTGAAGACCTTCAAGGTGATCGGCTCCCCCGGCTATCCCTTCGACGAGGAGCGGATCCGCCAGGTCGCCGGCCGCTCCTACGACCGCGGCCACAGCACCGCCGGCGTGCTGCGCCAGCTGCACGCGATCACCGCCTCCGGCGATCGCACCCAGGCGCTGCGCGAGCTGAGCGTGCCAACCACCATCATCCACGGCAGCGGCGATCCGCTGGTCCGACCGGCCGGCGGCCGGGCGACGGCACGAGCGATCCCCGGCGCCCGCCTGAAGCTGATCGACGGCATGGGGCACGACCTCCCGCGCCAGCTCTGGCCGGTCTTCGCCGAGGAGATCGCCGGCACCGCCGCACGCTCCCGTTCGACGGCCAAGCAGCCGGTCTGAGCTGACGCTAGCCTTTGCTCGGGAGGTTTCGAGCTACTAAGGGGGAGTCGATGAAGGTTCGCGGCGGCGGGCGTCTGGTTGTGCGGGGAGCCCTTGCTCTGATCGGCTCGATGCTGATCGCACCGGCGGGCGCCGGTGCGGCGAACGTGGTCAACGGCAACTTCGAGACCGGAACGCTGGCGGGCTGGCAGGTGCACAGGGCGCTGGAAGCGGGAGATTGGCTCGCCTACGGTGGCGACCCGGCCGATCCGCCCTCGCTCAAGGCGGATCCGTTCTCGGTGAAACGTGCCGACGGGCCGATCGCGGCGCCACCCCAGGGCCGATACGCGGCGATCGCCGACGAGATCAACCCGGACTCGCTGATCCTCTCCCAGGACGTCGCCCTCGGAGCCGGCCTCAGTCACCGCCTCAACCTGCTCGCCTACTACGACTCCTACGTGCCGATCGCGGTGCCGGTGCCGGACTCCCTCTCGGTGGACGCCGGCGCGCTGGGAGGACAGGCCAACCAGCAGTACCGGATCGACGTGATCAGGCCGACCGCACCGATCGACTCGGTCGACCCCGCCGACGTCCTGCTCACCGTCTTCCAGACCCGGCCGGGAGACCCCAGGACGATGGGCCCGACCAGGGTGACCGCCGACCTCACTCCCTTTGCCGGCCAGACGGTGCGGCTGCGCATCGCCGTGGCGGCGCACGAGGAAGTGCTCGTCGGGGGCGTCGACGCGGTCGCGGTCGAAAGCGCACCGCCCGGGCAGCTGCCACCGCTTGGCAAGAAGCCCGGTGGCGGGTCCCGCGCCGACCTCTTCAGCTTCGGCAAGGCGAAGGCGAACCCGAAGAACGGGACCGCGACCCTGCCGGTGCGGGTCTCGGCCCCGGGGCTGCTGAAGGCCGACGGTCAGGGCGCCCCGGTCGCGACCGCCGGCGCGGCAAAAGGGAAGAAGCCGGCGAGGCTGATCAGGCCGACCAAGGCCAGGGCCAAGGCCAGGGGCACGGTCAAGCTCCAGCTGAAGCCGACGGCGGCCGCCCTCGCGATCCTCAGGGAGAAGCACAAGCTCCGGGTCAGGGTGGCGGTGACCTTCGAGCCCGACGGAGGCAAGCCGGAAACGGCGACCGTGCCGGTGGTGCTCAAGCTCAAAGCGGTCCCTCGCCGCCCCTGAGCTCCCAGATGCGGCTGAAAGGAGTCGAACCTTCACGGGCTCTCGCCCACACGGACCTGAACCGTGCGCGTCTACCAGTTCCGCCACAGCCGCGGGGGAGTGGGCAATTTACCGGTTGGCCTCCAAAGCCGCCCCGCTCCCCAAGAAGCAACCCCAAACTTGGAATCGCTAGAATCGCCGTCCTCGCCGCTATCGTCTAGGGGACTAGGACGCTGGCTTCTCATGCCAGAAACCGGGGTTCGAATCCCCGTAGCGGTACTCACCAAGCCCCGCCAACGCGGGCCTTTCGTTAAGGGGCCTGGACGCGAAGGTCCACGACGTCGCACGAAAGCTCGGCCGCCTGGTCGATGATCTCCGGGTCTCCGGTCCAAAGCGGAGCGTTGAGATGGAGGGCGGTCGCGGCGCAGAGGCATCGGCGTATGAAAGGCCGCCGTCCGCCTTGATCGTCGCCGCGGCCATCACCAGCGACCAATCCGGCTCAACCATGGTCAGGCGTCGACGGATCGTCTCAACGTCGGTTCGGGCCGAGTCCTCGCCGGCCGCCCGGATGCGGATATGCAGAACCTCGCCGAGGTTGATCGAGGAGATCGCCGCCCCTGAATGGAGCCACTCGGATCGATCCGAGTGGCGGCCGGCTCGCCCTTCAAGTACGCCAGCAGCGCCTGCTATCGAGGACGACCAACGCCCTGCCTCCTGGCCGTGCGCTCCTCCTGCTCGTGTTCTCGGCGGCGTTCCTCCAGCAGCTCGTCGGTGCCGCCGCCGGGAGCGTCCGCCCAGAGGCCGCGCAGCGATTTCACATCGCTTGCAAGCTGAGCGGGATCGTCCTCGACACGACGGACCCTCACCTCGGAGCCGTCCGGCTCGAAGGTCACCTCGTCGCCGGGCCGGATGCCGATCTCGTCACGGATCGCTTTCGGGATCACGACCTGGCCTTTGATGCCTACCTTGTGAGTCATACCAAAAGTATGAGGACCTGAGAGGTCCATCCGCAACCGGATGAAACGAGTCGTAAAACCCCGGCGCCCTCATGGAGCCGCCGGCCAACACGGTCTTCCCGCGCTAGCTCCCCATCGGCGTGCACGGGAGAGCGTGCGTGATCTTCAGGACGGTGCCGTCGCTGAACTGGACTTTCCCTTCGGCGAAGTAGACCCCGGTCGGGCACTTCGCGGTCAGGTAGCTGCGCTTTTCACCCTTGTAGGCGAAGGTGCGGTCGATCGTCAGCTTGAAGCCGGTGACCGAGCCGGCGCCGCCGGCGATCTTCGGGATCGACGAGACCGTGTGCAGGCCGAAGTGGCCACGGTGGATGTGGGTGATCCGGGCGGTGGCGACGACCGCGGTCGGAGCCGGCACGTTGACGTAGGTGTGGATGAAGAGCAGCGTGGTGTCGCCGTGGACGCCGCCGTTGAAGAGGAGGATCGGGCCCTTGGCGTCGATCGGCGCCTGTTCGGGGAAGGCGACCTCGACCTCGCCTTGTCCGGAGCCGACGATTGCGTCGGGGCAGGCCTTCTTCGCGTCCGCCGTGGAGCGCGCCACGAGCTGGGCCTGGCTGCAGACCGGCAGGCCCCCGGCGTTCACCTCGATGCTCTTGTCGAAGTCGGCGATCACGCTTTCGACCGCCGGGGGGTGGCTGCCGTCGACGGCCCCGATCCGGGCGTTGAGATGGGCCGCGATCGGGACCCGTTCGTGCCGGGGCAGCTTCGACGGCGAGATCCCACCGTTGTCGCGGAGGAAGAGGTTTCCGACCCGGACGACCTCCGGCTTCGCCAGGGCGCTCGCCGCGACGATCAGCGCCAGACCGGCCGCGATGGCCACGGCGCGAATCAGATGTCTGCTCATGCTCGTCCCCTTGCCTCGTAGGTGGAATCGAGGCGATCATCTCCCTGGCATGCTGCCGTCGCCTCCCCAATCTGGGGTCTCGCTCAGCGGAGATTCAGCAAACCGGGAAAAGCGAACGGCGGATTACTCGTCGAGCTGCAACGCGGTCTCGATCTCCGTCGCGAAGTCCCTGAGCAGGCGGCCGAAGAGGTCCTCGACGGCGCGCAGGCGATTGGTCACGGTCCGGCGATCGACGCCGAGCACGGCCGCGGTCGAGGAGATGTTGCGCTCGGTCGCGAAGTAGGCGCGCAGGGTCTCGCGCGCAACCTTGCCGCGGTCTCGCCCCCGTTCGAGCGGCTGCAGGTACAGCTGCCGCAGCGAGGTGGCGGCGAGGTCGTCGCCGAGGATCGCCGCCAACAGGGCGACGTCGGCGTAGTGGACGACGGCTCGGCCTCTGCGCTCGGCAATCGGCAGCGCCGCCTTGGCCTGACGGTGGCTGAGCCGCCAGCCCGCGAGCCCCTCGCCGGGCTCGCCGAGGCTCACCGCGACCCGATCCAGGGGGATGTCGGCGAGCGCCTGCAGCGCCTGCTCGGCCGCGAGCGGCTGCCCCCCGCCGAGCCAGCAGGCCCAGACGGGCTCCTCCTCGTGGCAGACGGCGAGCAAGCGCCGGTCCAGCCTCGCCGCCAGGGCGCGCATCGCCTCCGGCGCGCCCTCTCCCTTGGCCATCACGGCGAGGTGGTGAGCGTCAAGGTCATATCCGAGCTCGGAGTGGTCGACCAGCTCGCCGGCGAGCAGCCTCTTGACGCACTCGCGCCGCCGCTCCGCGGCATTGGCCGGCCGGCTCTTGGCTTCGCGGGCGTGCTCGACGCTGACCGCGTCGAGCAGGCGATCGCCGAGCGTCGCCTGGGCGGCGAGCAGCCGGCGCAGGGCCGAGCTCGGGACTCCGGCCCGCTCCGCCTCTTCGACCAGGAAGTCCCCGAAGAGGGAGTTGCCGGCGAAGTAGCGACGCAGGACGGTGTCGAGGGAGACGCCGTCGCGCGCATCCAGGCGGGCCTGCGCGAGCAGGACCGGCGGCACCGGCGGAGCGTTGCGCTCGCCGGCCTCGAGCACGGTGAGGCGGTGGTCGACGGCGGTGGCGAGAGCGCCGTTGAGGGCTTGCAGGTAGGCCGGGTCGGCGATCTCCTGGGGATCGGAGATCGCGTAGATGCGGGTCGCGACCGCCGCCTGGATCTCGGGCAGCCGCTCGCGCAGGCGCGAGGCGAGTGCCGCGCAGGCTTCGTCGGCGGAGCGGGCGGATGCCGATGCCCGGCGGGACTGCCCCGCGGCGGCGCCGGAGCGCGAGCCGTTGGCGACCGGATCCACGCCACGCTTGCTCACGTGCTCACCTTAGCGCGGCCTGTGGGGCCGACCCCGGAGCGCGAGCAACTGAAACGATGGCGGGCAGTGCGGGGCTACCTTTCGAACCTTCCGAGACACGTGCGGGCCGGCGTGCTCGTCTTCGTCATGGCCTTCGGGCTGTTCGCCTTCACGACGCAGCCGCTGACCGGGTACGAGCCGGAAACGGCGGCGGTGACCGAGGGGCTGGTGCTGGAAGGGCACTTCTGGGACAAGGAAGACTCGTCCCTGCCGCTGAAAGCGAACTTTCCCGGCAGGGGCGGCCACCACTACTCGACGGCGGGCCTGCTGCAGCCGCTGCTGGAGGTGCCGTTCTTCGCCGCCGGTCACGCGATCGACGCCAACTTCGGCCACCCCCGCGGATACCCCTTCGGCTACACCTTCCTCTGGTTCTACAACCCGTTCGTCGCCGCGATCGCGGCCGCCGCGCTCTTCGCCCTGGTCTTCATGACCCGCCGCTCGATCAAGTGGGGCGTGGCGATCGCGGCCCTCTTCACGGTCGCCAGCATCGCCTGGCCCTATTCGAAGATCGGCATGGAGACGACCTTCATGGCGGCGGCGCTGGTCGCCTTCACGATGGCCGTCTGGGCCCGCGGCCGACCGAGCCCGCGCGCCTGGGCGCTGACCGGCCTCGCGGCCGGCGCCTCGATTGCGACCAAGCCCTACGCGATCGTCGTCCTCGCCGCGATGGCGATCGTGCTCTGGCCCTCATTCCGGGCCTTCGACCGCCGCCGGCGCCTGCGCCAGGCACTGGCGATCGGCCTGCCGCTGCTCGGCTGGATCGCCGCGATCGCCTGGTACAACTGGGTCCGCTTCGGCTCGCCGACGGACTCCGGGTACCACGAATCCCTGCTCACCTTCACGGCGCCGCTGAACGCGCTCGGACTCCTCTTCAGTCCCGGCAAAGGCCTGATCTTCTACAGCCCGCTGGTCGTGCTCGGCGCCCTTGGCCTGCCGCCGCTGTGGCGCCGCGACCGGGCGCTGGCGGGGGGGCTGCTGATCATGATCCTCGGCCTCACCTGTATCGCCGCCTCGACCACCTTCTGGGGCGACGAGGTCTGGGGCCCCCGCTACATCGTCCCGACCGCCTGGGCGCTGCTGGTGCCGATCGCCTGGTGGGCCGACACGGCGCTGCGCCGCAAGGTCCTGGTCGGAGTGGCCACGCTTGGAGTGTTGGTCCAGATCGTCGCCATCTCCGCCTCGTACTCGCACTACGTCGACGCGGTCGACGCCCTCACCGGCGTCCCCGTCTACCAGGACCGCTTCGGCGTTCCCCGCGAGGACATCCCCTACGGCAACGACCCGACCCGCTGGATCCCCGAGCTCTCGGCCCTGATGGTCCAGACCGAGGGGCTGATCTCCTCGCAGATCGTCGACCGCTTCGGCGGCCACGGCCTCGAAGTCACCTACGCGCCCTTCGAGGGCCGCTCCCGCACCGTCAACCTCTCCGACCCGGGGCTGGCGATCCCGCTCGACTTCTGGTGGTACCCGCCGCCCGAGCACAAGTGGCTGGTCCGCTTCCTCGCCCTGCTGCTCCTGCTCGGCAGCGCGGCGGCAGCGGTGCGGCTCTACCTGCTCGCCTTCCGCCGGCCGACCGCCGCTGTCGTCCCGTAGATTCCCCCCATGACGACTGACTTTGAGATCGGAGCCCGCCAGCTGCGCCCGCCGGAGGAGCCGCCTTCGTGGTTTCACGACGTGCTCGACCAGGTGCGGAGCGGGCGCGACGGGGACATCCCGATCCGGATCGAGGCCAGCACCGGCCACCAGGTGGACGGGATGCTGGTCGAGGCCGATCCGGCGATCTCGCCGGGGCCGCACGGCAAGGTCAGCCTCAACTCCCATGGCGAGGACCTGGTGATCGCCTCGGAGATGATCGCCGCCTTTACCCTGCTGCCGGGCAGGACGGCAAAGCGGCCCGACGAATCCGAGGACTGAGCCGGCGCGGCGCCGGCCGCCTGCTCAGCTCAGCGCCTGCACGGCGTAGCGCAGGCCCAGGCCCAGGGCCAGCACTCCCAGCCCGCGCCGCAGCAGCGTCTCCGGCAGCCGCGCCTGCAGCCGCGCCGGGAATCGCGATCAGGTTGTAGAGCAGGTTGGTCGGCGTGATCGCCGGGCTCGGCGTGCTCAGCACGCTGACCTGGACCGGGACCAGGAAGACGGCGCCGGAGACCCCGACCGGCGTCGTCAGGACGGCGATCGCGAAGGCGATCAGCGCCCCGAGTGCGGCGTCCCCCAGCACCGGCGCCGCCTCAGTCGAACATCTCGTTGACGTCGCCGGCGGCGACGCTGAGCACGCCCTCGATCTCGCCCAGCTCCGCCGCCAGCCCGGCGACGGAGCCGGGACCATGGACCTCCAGCGCCACCGAGACCGCACCCGCCTGGCCGCCGTGGGGACCGCCCTCGGGACGGTCGACGTTGACGTCGGCGACCTTGAAGTCGCGAGAGGTGCTGGTGGCGAGCACGCGCCGCAGGATTCCGCGCCCGTCCTCGTAGACCACGCGCACGGCCGAGGGGGCGTAGGGGGAGCCTGGCAGGCGGCGGGCCAGCGGTGAGATCGCGAAGACGACGGCGAAGTAGGCGAGCGTGGTGGCGAGCGCCAGCAGCGGCAGCGAGGCGCCGCAGGCGGCGCCTACCGCCGCGGTCAGCCAGATGCCGGCGGCGGTGGTCAGGCCGCGCACCGAGTCGCGCCGGACGAAGATCAGTCCGGCGCCGATGAAGCCGATGCCGGAGACGATCTGGGCGGCGACCCGGGAGGGGTCGAGGACGACGGTCCCCGGTTCGAGCACGTCGAAGAAGCCGTACTTGCTGATCAGCATGAACAGCGCCGAGCCGAGTCCGACCAGCGTGTAGGTGCGCAGGCCGGCGTTCTTCTGGCGCAGCTCGCGCTCGAAGCCGATCGCCGAGGAGAGGACGAGCGCCAGGCCGAGGCGCCAGACAATGTCGAGTTCGTTGACCGAGATAGGCGGTTAAGCCTACCCCGGTCGGCTGCTAGCGCCTTTTCGGCTGCTGCTGCTCCGGCGCCGGCAGCTTCAGCCGCAGGCGGGCCGCGGCGACGGCCGAGACCGAGGAGCGGCAGGCTTTGGCGATGGCGCCGTCGCCATGGTCGGGACGGCGGCTGACCTCGAACTCGATCAGCGCCGCGCGCCGCAGCTTGGCGCGGACTTCGATCGGGCTGTCCTCGGGGGCCGAGCTCAGCGCCGCCTGCGCGGCGCGGTCGCGCCGGCAGTTGAGGCAGAAGAGGCCGTCATCGCAGCGGTCCCAGGTCTCGGGCAGCTCGACGCGACTGCCGTCGATCTGGCTGATCGAGACGCCGCACTGGTCGCAGCTCCACTTTTTCGAGGTCGGGTTTGCGGTTGCAGTGCTCATGCGGCCACCTTTGCCTTACTGCGACGGCGTCGCCGCCGTCGCTTCTGGGCGGCGGAGGAGTTGCCGCTGCCGTTGCCATTTGAGTTGGTGCTGGTGTTCGAGCGCGGAGTCGAGGCCGAGGCGGTCGAGGTTCCGCCGAAGCCGGCGGGACGGTCGAGCTCGAACTCGCGGCTGAGCCCGAGGTCGCGGGCAATCGTCCGCATCTCCCCGAACTGGTCCTCGAGCACGAAGCTGATCCCGGCGCCGCGGTTGCCGGCGCGGCCGGTTCGGCCGATCCGGTGCACGTAGGAGTCCTGGTCGCCGGGGGCGTCGAAGTTGATCACGTGGGTGACGTCGGCGACGTCGATCCCGCGGGCCGCGACGTCGGTCGCGATCAGGGTGTCGACCTCGCCCCGCTCGAAGCGCGCCAGCGCCCGTTCGCGCTGGCCCTGGCTCTTGTCGCCGTGCATGGCGACGGAGTCGAGCTCACGGCTGCGCAGGCGTTTGACCAAGCGGTCGGCGCCGCGCTTGGTGCGGACGAAGACGAGGGTGCGGCCGCGGTCGACGTCGTTGAGCTGGATCGTCAGGTGGTCGAGCTTGGCCCCCTGGGACTCGACGTGGACGAAGCTGTGCTCGATGTCCGCCACCTCGTCCTGGCTCAGCTCCTGGGTGTGGCGACGGGCGTCGCGGGTGTAGGCGGCGGCGAGCTTGCCGGTCGCGCCCTCCAGGGTGGCGGAGAAGAAGAGCGTCTGGCGATCGCTCCGGGTTTGGGCGACGATGCGGCTGACCGCCGGTTTGAAGCCCATGTCGAGCATGCGGTCGGCCTCGTCGAGGACGAGCAGCTGGACGCGGTCGAGCGAGATCGTGTTGCGGCTCAGCAGGTCCTCGAGCCGGCCCGGGGTGGCGACGACGATGTCGGCGCGGCGGGCGGCGTTGCTCTGCGGGCCGAAGCCGACGCCGCCGTAGACGGCGGCGATGCGCAGGCCGCGGGCGCGGGCGACCGAGGTGAGCTCGTCGACGATCTGGCTGGCGAGCTCGCGGGTCGGCGCCAGGACCAGGCCGGAGAGGCCCTGGCCGGGCTCGATCAGGTCGACCATCGGGATCCCGAAGGCGAGCGTCTTGCCCGAGCCGGTGGGGGACTGGACCAGCAGGTCGTGGCCGGCGAGCGCGTCGCTGACGACCATCTGCTGGACGGGGAACGGGGCGGTGATGTCACGCTCGGCGAGCGCGTCCACCACAGGACTGGAGATGCCGAGATCGGCAAATGACTTCAAGATTGTGTGCTCCTTATTGTGCGATTCAGGGAGATTCAGAAGCCCCAAAACGCTGAGAAGCGAGCGGAGGAAACGGAACCTCTCGGGTGGCGGTGGCGCCAAGCCCGACCAGGACACCGTAGCAGGCTGCCCCATTTGGCCTGCTTTTTGGCACTTTTCGGGCATTTCCTACACTTCTTCGGTGACTTCCGCGCTGCCGACAGAGCCGACCTACACGCTCTACCGCCGCGGCCTCGAGCTGCTCGAAGACGGCGACTTCGTCGACGCCGCCGAGCCGCTCGCCGAGGCGGCGCGGCGGGCCCCGGAGAAGTCCTCCGTGCGCGAGGCCCTGGGCCGCGCCTACTACCGCGCCGGCCGCTTCGCCAAGGCGGCGGTCGAGTTCGAGGCCGTGGTCGAGGCCAACCAGGTCAACGACTATGCCCACTTCTGCCTCGGCCGCGCGCTCAGCATGACCGGTGAGAAGCGCCGCGCCCGCCACCACCTGGCGCTCGCCTCGAACCTGCGCCCGGATCGGCGCGACTACCGCTACTATCGGCGCCTGCTCGACGCCTGACGCGGGAGCGCCGGCGCTCAGGACGCCGGCAGGTAGGTGAGGAGCACGACTCCGGAGTCGAACCGCTTCACGTCGCTGAGCTCCATGTGGATGGTTCCCCTGTCGCCGAGCACGTGGACGTTTCCGTCACCCCAGACGAGCGGGTTCAGGTAGACCTCGTACTCGTCGATCAGGCCCTTTTCGGCGAGGGCATGGGCGAACTCGCCGCTCCCGTGCATGAACAGGTCGCCGCCGACCTCTTCCTTCAGCTTCGGGATCGAGTCCTCGAGGTCCCCTTCGAGCAGGGTCGCGTTCCACTCGAGATCGCCGGTCAGGGTGTTTGACCCGACGTACTTCGGCAGCGGGTTGACCATGTCCGCCCACCCGCCCGACCGGCTCGGCCAATATTCCGCCAGCCCCTGGTAGGTCTTGCGGCCCAGCACCAGCCCGGCGGATTTCGCCTGACGCTTGAACGAGTGCTCGCCATGGTCTCCGTCCGGCTGCACCCACTCCCCGACCGGGTCGATGACGCCGTCGACGGTGGCCTGCGTGGTTGCGATCAGCTTTCCCATCTCGATCCTCCTGTGGTCACGGGAGCTCCCTCTGTGGGCTCCCTCTACCCATTAGACGAACGGGGACGCGCCGATTCGACCTCAAATGTCCGATCAGCTTGTAGCGGCAGGCCGGAAGCCGCGGCTCGCTCAGAATCCGCGGACCAGCCGACCGACGGTGGTGGCCGCGAAGTAGGGGCTGTAAGTCGCTGCCCGGCGACTGTGGCGAAGATCCCCGTCGGAGTGGAAGTAGGTGCTGACGCCGTTGATCTGGGTGCCGTCGGCGATCAGCCAGCCGCCGCCGCTGCTGCCCGGCGGCCAGTGGCAGTGGATGCCGAGGGTCGGCGGGCCGGGAAGCGGGGTGGAGAAGAGGTCGTCGCCGATGTAGTCGGAGGCGCACGTCTTCATGAACCTTCCCTTGCCGGGATAGCCGAAGCTCTGGAACTTCTGGTGGCGGCTGAGGTCGGTGGCGATCGTGGCGCCGCCGCCGACGCCGTCGGCCAGGTTCACCCCGGCGGAGTTGGGCCGGGTGAGGAAGGCCCCGAGGTCGAAGTCGGGGTTGCCGTGCCCGGTCCACTGCCGCGGCGCGCGGAGGCGGCCGCGGCGGGCGACGAAGATCCCGAGCGGGGCGGCGCCGCCCCGGTAGCCGGGGACGAACTCGAGGTAGTGGGACCAGACGCTGGGCCCACCGCCCTCGCGACCGCTGTTGAGGCAGTGGCCGGCGGTCAGGACCAGCTGCCGGGTCGGACTGTCGATCGCGGTGCCCGAGCAGAAGCCGGCGAGTCCGCCGCGGCGGAGGAAGACGCGGCCGTTGAAGGAGAAGGGCGGCAGCTCGGGGGTGGGGACGCCGACGAAGCTGGCGCCGGCTCCGCTTTCTCCAACCGCTGTACCGACCCGGAGGTGCGACCTGCCGCGGCGGTCGACGGCGAGGTCGAGCGGGCGGGCGGCGCGCATCCGGGCCGGGGTCCAGTAGCGGGCGACCCTGGCGGCTTCGGCCCGGGCCTGGCGGGCTGCCGCCGTCGCGGTGGGAGGAGGGCCCGGCATGGCCGCGATCGCCGCGCCGGGATGCGCGGCGGTCGCGGCGACCAGCGCCGCCAGCGCGACCGCACCCGCGAGGCGTCGCTGGGCACGGTGCGGGCGGCGCGGCATCCCGGCGGAGGTTAGAGGCGCGCGGCCGCGGCTGGAGCGGTTCGCCGCCGCGGCCGCGCCTGTCGGATCAGCTGACGAGCGGGATCACGCAGCGGTATTTCCTGGTTGCGGTGGAGACGGCCCGGTCTACCTGGCCTGACGCCGTAACCGTGAAAACGGCATAGGCGTCGAGGCCCGAGGCGTTCGTGAGATCCCCACTCCACTCGTCCCCCGCCGCCAGCGCGATCCCGGGCTGCTGCGAGAACGCCGCCAGGGCCAGGGCGCCGGGCAGCTCGCCGACCTGGGTCGCGCAGGCGAGCGCCGCCGCCGGGGCGCTGACCGCCGCTTCGCTGCTGCCCGCCTGCCAACAGGCGCCGGCGAAGAAGCGGGCCGGTGGGGTGCAGCCGGCGCTGTGGCCGTTGACCCTGGTCGCGTCGACCGCGTTGACGGCGTTGAGCGCGGTCTGGGCGTCGCGGGCGCTCTCGGCCGTGTCGGCGTGGACGGCGCTCGGCACCTGGCCCAGGGTCGAGGCGTCGATCTGGATCCCGGTGACCGAGCCCGGTGCCAGCGCGCTCCCGGTCAGCGCGCCCGGCCGCAGGCGGTTGCCCGGCAGCGAGCCGAGCGCCAGCCGGTTGCCCGGCAGCGACTTCACCTTGATCGTCTTGCCGTTGATCTTGCCCTTCGCGGCGTAGACCGTCCCGCCCAGCGCCGCGAACAGCGCCACGCAGGCAACCACCAGTGCCGGGCTCTGCCGGCGCAATCCCCTGGCCATGAAATCTCCCCTTTTTCTAGTTTTAGGCGGAACCGCGGAAACGTCCCGGTTCCCCAAGGCGCGAAGAGCCTAGTCGGCGGCCGCCATCGGTGGACGAAAGTCCGGACGCGGAGCGGGCGGATAGACTCGGCCGGCAAATACGGTCGGTGGTCAAGGGAAGTCCGGTGCGAAACCGGCGCGGTCCCGCCACTGTGACCGGGTCAAGGAAGTCGCGGGCGCTGCGGGCGCCGGCCACTGGGGAGGACACAGATTCCCCGGGAAGGTGCGACCGACCACCCCGGAAGCCAGGAGACCTGTCCCCGGCCAGCCAATTCAACCCTCGAGGAAAGGGTGGCTTCAATGCCAAGACTCATCCCAATCCGGCTGGCCGCCGCGTGCGCGCTGGCTCTAGCACTGTCCCTGCCGTTCGCCGCAAGCGCGCTCGCGAAGGGCGTCTCGGCCGAGCTCCGCGTCATCGGCAAGGGCGGCAAGGCGCTGACCGAACAGACGCTCAGCACCGGCACCACCGCGATCAAGACCAGTCCCCAGGCGAGCTGCTTCGGCGCCGGCACCGGCGGCAGCGGCAAGTCGGTCACGGTCAAGGGGGCGACCGCGATGGGCCTGCTCGCCCAGGCCGCGAAGAACACCGGCTCGCTGCGGCCGTTGCTGATCACCGACGCCTTCGACTTCGGCCTCGGCATCTGCGGCGTCGGCTCCAGCAAGGTCAGCGGCAAGGCGTCCTGGTACCTCAAGGTCAACCACAAGGGCGCGACGGTCGGCGGCGATGCGGTCAAGCTGCACCCCGGCGACGAAGTGCTCTGGGACCTGGCTCCCTCCTACCCGTACCCGAACGAGCTGGCCCTGGAAGCGCCCGAACGCGCCGATGCCGGCGTCCCGTTCACGGTGCGGGTCGTCTCCTACGACGAAAAAGGCAAGCGCAAGCCCGTCGCCGGCGCGCGGATCACCGGCTTCCCCGGCGTCACCGCCGCCGACGGTCGCGCCACGCTGACGCTGGCTGCGCCAAGCCCGCAGTACGAAGTGCTCCACGCCACCCACGGCAAGGACATCCCGGCACCGGCGGCGCCGGTGTACGTCTGCGTCAACGGCAGCTGCCCGGCCGGGTAGGCAGGCGATGGGAAGCCGCGGCACGGCGGTCGCGACGGCGCTGCTCCTGGCAGCGCTCGCGGCCGCCGGCTGCGGCCTCGGCCCCGGCGCCTCGGTCGGCGGGGTCGAGCTGACGGTGACGCGCGACTTCGGTTCCACGCGGCTGCTGGCGGACTCCGTCGAGGCGAGCGAATCGGGCACGGTGATGCGGGTGCTGGAAGGCAGCGCCGACATCTCCACCCGCTACGGCGGTGGCTACGTGCAGTCGATCGACGGCGTCGAGGAAGCCGAGCGCGGCGGCCGTCCCTACGACTGGTTCTTCTACGTCGACGGCATCGAGTCGCCGGTCGGCGCCGCCGACCGCGCGCTGCGGGGGGGCGAGCGGATCTGGTGGGACTACCGCGACTGGTCGGCGACCAACCACGTCCCGGCCGTGGTCGGCTCCTGGCCGGCGCCGTTCGCCGACGGCTACGAAGGCCGGCGCCACCCGGTGACGGTCGGGTGCGAGGGCGGGGGAGCGGCGTGCGCGCGGGTGGGCGCGGCGCTCGCGGACGCGGGCGTGGACGTCGCCGGCGGCTCTCCCTCCGGTGCGATCCGCGTCCTCGTCGGCCCCTGGGCGCGGCTGCGCTCCGACCCCGCGGCGGCGCTGATCGAGACCGGGCCGGCGGAAAGCGGGGTCTACGCCGACTTCGAGCGGCGCGGCGGCGCCTATGGGCTGGTCGGGCTCGACCCGGCGGGCGAGCCGGCCCGCCGGTTCGGGCCGGCCGCCGGCCTGGTCGCGGCGACGCGCCGCTACGAAGGCCCGCCGGTCTGGGTGGTGACGGGGGCGACGAGCGCCGGCGTGCAGGCGGCCGCCGGCCTGCTCGAGACCGCCAAGCTGCGCGACCATTACGCGGTGGCGAGCGAGGACGGGAAGGAGACGCCGCTGCCGCTGCGGGTGCGCTGAGATGAGATCGCCTTTTGCCTACACGCCGAGGCCCGGGCCGCTGCAGTCGGCCTCGCCGGGTGCCGCCGTCGCCTACCTGGGGGCGCTGGCCACGGTTGCCTTCCTCTACTCGAGCCCGCTGGTCCTGCTTGCCGCCGGCATCGCCGCGGCGCTGGCCGGCCGGCTCGCCGGAGCGCGGAGCGCGGTCCGCGCCGCGATCCGGCTCGGCTTCGCGATCGCGGTCCCGATCGTCGTCGTCAACGCGCTCGTGGTCAACCGCGGCGAGACCGTGCTGGCGCGGCTCGGCGACTGGCCGCTGCTGGGGCAGGTCGACGTCACCGCCGAGGCGCTCGCCGACGGCGCCGTCTTCGGCCTCCGCGCCGTCGTCGTGATGATCGCCTTCGCCGTCTACTCCTCCTGCGTCGACCCCGACCGGGTGTTGCGGGCGCTGCGCCCGATCGCCGGCCGCTCGGCCCTCACCGCCACCCTCGTCTCGCGCCTGGTCCCGGTCGCCGCCGCCGACGCCGCCCGTCTGCGCGACGCCGCGCGCCTGCGCGGACCCGGCGCCGCCGAGGCCGGTCGCGCCCCGCTCGCCCGCCGCCTCCTCGCTGGCTCGCTTGACCGCGCCGTCGACGTCGCCGCCACCCTGGAGCTGCGTGGCTACAGCCTCGAATCGCCAAAACGTGCGCGTCGCCAATCGGCTGAAGGGCTATGGGTCCGATGGGCACCAAAACCCTTCAGCCGTGGATCGCGGTTCGACCGTCGCTTCTACGCAGTGGGCGCGCTCGTCCTCATCGCGGCGATCGCCGCCAAGGTGCTTGGCGGCGACGGCTTCCATGCATACCCGACGGTTGAACTGGGCCTCGGCCCGTCGCCAGTCGCCCTCTCCGCCCTGCTCGTCCTCAGCGGCCTCGCGCCCCTTCGACTCAACAGCCAGCCGATGGGCCGAACGCGTCCGAGAGATGGACGGCTGCGGTCCATTGACCCTGGGGTGCCACGTGGGCCCGGGGCTGCGCCCGTTTGTCTGAAGGCTCCCCGTGTCTGAGTTGGCGATCCGCCGCGGCGCCGCGCCCGCCCTTGCCGTCGACGGCCTCTCTTACGCCTACCCGCGGGCGCCGCGCCGCGCCCTCGACGCCGTCTCCCTGGAGATCGCCCCGGGCGAGTTCGTCCTTCTCGCCGGCCGCTCCGCCTCCGGCAAGTCGACCCTGCTCAAAGCCGCCTGCGGCCTGGTCCCGCACTTCCACGGCGGCGAGATCGACGGCGCCGTCACCGTCGCCGGCCTCGACGCGATCGAGTCGGGGCCGGGGGAGCTTGCGGCCGTGGTCGGCTATGTCGCCCAGGACCCGGAGACCCAGGTGGTCTCGACCACGGTCGCGGCAGAGATCGAGCTGCCGCTGGAGATGCGCGGCGACCCGCCCACGTCCCGCGCCCGCGGCGTCGAGGAGGTCGCTCTCGCCCTCGCGATCCCCCACCTGCTCGGCCGCACCGTCGACACCCTCTCCGGCGGTGAGCTCCAGCGCGTCGCCCTCGCCGCCGCGCTCGTCACCCGCCCCAGCCTGGTCCTCCTGGACGAGCCCACCTCCCAGCTGGACCCGGTCGCCGGCGACGAGCTGATCTGGCTGTTGAGGCGCCTGAACGAGGAGTGGGGCGTAGCCGTTCTCCTCGCCGAACACAGATTGGAGCGCTGCCTCGCCGCCGCCGACCGCGTGGTCGCCATGGACTCCGGCGCCATCGCCTTCGACGGCACCCCCGGCACCTTCCTCGCCTGGTCCCACGCGTCCGATCCAGCTTTGACCACTCCGGCCGCCCGTCTTTTTTCTATAGCCGGAATCGACCCGCTCCCGACCGGCGTCCGCCAAGCCCGCCAACTCCTCGCGTCAACCGGAGCACCCGTCGGTGCCGGGGCCCTGACCCCCTCCGAACGGCTTGTACTTCTCGGTCGTCCGCACCTCGGCCAGCCGGAGCACGCCGACCCGAGCAAGTTGAGAGAGGAGGGGGTCAGGTCCCCGGCACCGACGGCGCTCGAAGCACGAGCCCTCTGGATCGAGCTCTCCCGCGACGACACCCGCCACGACGTCATCCGCGGCATCGACCTGGAGATCCTGTGCGGTGAACGAGTCGCTCTGATGGGCCGCAACGGTGCTGGCAAGAGCACCCTGTTGAAGACCGCCGCTGGTCTGATCGACCCCGTTCGCGGCAAGCTCGAGACGCCCGGCGGCATCGCTCTGCTGACCCAGAATCCGAGCGACTACCTGGTCCGCGAGCGGGTCGGCGACGAACTGCCCGGCGAAGCCGGTGCGGCGGCGCTGCGGGCCGTCGGCCTCGAGCACGCCGTCGACGCCGATCCCCGCGACCTCTCCGGCGGCGAGCGCCAGCGCCTGGCCCTGGCGATCGCGCTGGCCGGACAGATGGAGGGGGAGCGCCTGCCCGGCGTCGTCGCCCTCGACGAGCCGACCCGCGGCATGGACCGCGGCCGCAAGGAGGATCTCGTCGCTCTGATCGACTCGCTCGCCGCCCGCGGCGCCGGCGTCGTCGTCGCCACCCACGACGTCGAGTTCGCCTCCGAGTTCGCCGAGCGCGTGGTCCTGCTCGGCGACGGCGTCGTCATCGCCGACGGCCCCGCCGGCGAGGTTCTCTCCGGCGGCTGGTACTTCGCCACCGAGGTCGCCCGCGTCCTCGACCTGCCCGGCGTCGTCACCCCGGAGCAGGGCGCCGCGGTCCTGCTCGGCGCGGGGGAGGGGCCGGCGTGAGCTGGGAGCTGACCAGCTTCCTCATCCTCGCCGCCGTCCTCGTCGCCGGCTTCGCCTGGTACGAGCGCTCGCGGCCGCCGGCCCAGGTGGTCGCCCTGGTCGCGGCCCTGGCTGCGCTGGCGATCGCCGGCCGCATCGCCTTCGCCGCCTTTCCCAACGTCAAGCCGACGACCGACATCGTCATCTTCGCCGGCTACGCGCTCGGCGGCGCCCCCGGCTTCGCGGTCGGGGCCCTGGCGGCGCTGGTCTCCAACCTCTGGTTCGGGCAGGGGCCCTGGACGCCGTGGCAGATGGCGGGCTGGGGCCTCTGCGGCATCCTCGGCGCCGGTTTGGCGCTGGGCGTGCGCAACGCCGGCCGGCTCAGCCTCGCCGCCACCTGCGGCTTCGCTGGCATTGCCTACGGCGCTCTGCTCAACTTCTCCCTGATGGCGACCTACGGAGGGGATCTATCGCTGGAGCGCTTCGGCGTGCTGCAGGCCCGCGCCCTGCCCTTCGACCTTGCCCATGCGGCCGGCAACGTCGCCTTCGCCCTGCTGGCCGGGCCGGCGATGGTGCGGATGCTGACCCGCTTCCGCGAGCGCTTCGAGTGGGGCAGGGGAAACGTGGAGGACGAGCCCCCCGCCGCCAGCCGCGGGCTGAGCCCTGGGCTGCGAACCGGGGGCGTCGCGGCGCTGCTGCTGCTCGCGCTCGCGCTCGGGGCCCTGGCGCCCGGCCGCGCCCAGGCCTCCGAGGTGAGCCGCGCCGCCGAGTGGCTGGTCTCGGCGCAGAACGGCGACGGCGGCTTCGGCTCGTCGCCCGACGACGATTCCGGCGCCGAGATGACCGGCTGGTCGATGCTGGGGCTGGAGGCGGCCGGCCGCAACCCGCTCGACGTCGCCCGCAAAGGCCGGACGCCGGTCGACTTCCTGCGCGGTGCTGTCGGTCAGCTGAAGAGCCCCGGCGACCTCGCGCGGACGATCCTCGCGCTCGCGGGCGCGGGCGTCGACCCCCGCGACTTCGGCGGCGCCAACCTCGTCTCCCAGCTGCTCGCCAAGCGCCGCGACAACGGCTCCTTCGAAGGCTGGCCCGGCAGCACCGCCTTCGCCGTGATCGCCCTGCGAGCCGCCGGCGCCAGCGGCGGCCTCGCGAAGTCGCTCTCCTGGCTGCACGACGTCCAGAACGAGGACGGCGGCTGGGGGGACGTCCCCGGCTCGCCCAGCACCGCCGACGGCACCGGGGCCGCGATGCAGGCGCTCTCGCCGGAATCGAAGTCGGTCGGTCGCGGCATCTCCTACCTGCGTGACGCTCAGCGCTCCGGCGGCGGCTTCCCGCTCGGCGGCAACGGCGCGGTCAACACCCAGTCGACGGCCTGGGCGATCCAGGGCATCCTCGCCGCAGGCGGCGACCCGGCCAACTACCGCCGTGGCGGCAAGAGCGCCCCCGAGTACCTCGAGGCCCAGCAGGAGAGCGACGGCCACTACCGCTACTCCAAGTCGAGCGACCAGACGCCGGTCTGGGTCACCGCCGAGGTCCTGGTCGCCGTGGCCGGCGACTACCTGCCGATCTCCGCGCCGCCCCGCGAACCGACGCCGTCGCCGACCGGAGGGCTGATCCCCGGCCTCACCCCGGGGCCCTCGACTCCGCCTCCCGTCGCGCCGTCGACGACGGTCCCGGGCTTCCCCGAATCCTCGACCGTCCCGCCGGCCAGCTCCGGAATCGGGGGAAGCGGACCGCTCCCGAAAGGCGCCGTGCCATCGCCGGGCTCGCTCGGTGCCGGGGCCCCTTCTTCGCCGGCCGCTCCCGAAGCGGCGGAAGAGGATGAAGCCGTTCCCTCCGAATCCTCGGCGCCGCAGTCGACCGAGCCCGTCGAGGACGAATCGAGCAGCAACCCCCTTGGCGCCGCGGCCCTGGGCCTGTTGGCCGGCTGCCTCCTCTTCGGAGTCGGCCTCGGCGCCCGCAAGCTCTGGATGCGCCAACGTTACGGTCTTTAGTTGAAGATCATCCTCGGGTATGCAAGATTATCTTTGAATGACGGTGAAGAGACGAACCGCGTACGACCTCGGCCGGCGAGTAGCAGCGGGCCGGGCCTATCGCAATCTCGATCAGGCGACGGTCGCGAAACGGCTGAAGATCGAGCCGGCGACGCTCGGTCGCTACGAAAAAGGCGAGATCCCCGAGCTCGTCCAGAGGGGCCTCGTCGAGAGGGCAAGCCAGACCCTCAAGCTCCCGGAGGAGTTCTTCCTCGTCAACCTCGAGGAGCTGCCGCTGATGGCAGAGGCGTGGAGGCAGGCTCAGCGCCTGCCTCATCCAGATGACCTGGGGCGTCTGCTGGACGAAGTCCTGAACGAAGAGCAGCCAGCCGGATAAGTCGCGGTCGCCACTCCGAGCGGCTGGGAAGGCGATTGGCGTGGCGCAGCGCGATGACGGTGATCTCGTCGAGCGCTTCCTTCTCCAACGTCAAGAGTTTGGCGTCGGAGAGACCGTCTTGGATTTCATCGCCTGCGGGGGTTGCCACCGTTCGATCCTCCCGGACCACTCAGGGAACAAGGACGCGGCGAGTCTTCCTAAGCGGTGGGTGTCTGTCAAACCGACCGCTTGGGATATTTCAACCAGCGCGACGGTTCAGCTGGTTTTAAGCCCTGAATTGGCGGCGGGGTGGACGATCGTGACCGCCTTGACGGAGATGCCCGGCTCACCACTTTCGATCCGCCTGGCCGCGCTCTCAGCCTCTATCCGCTCCTGTTCGTCGAGATGCCGCAGAGCGGATTCGTCCAGTTCTCGCATCCCCTGCTCATCCACCACCATCGGCTTCCGGAGGAGGGCCCGGTGGCGGTGAGCGTCGAAATCACCCGTTGACATCGCCTCCCAGGCATCACGGACGATGGCCTGAAAGTAGGTGGCGCTGCTCGCCTGGCGAGCCACCTTCGGCAGATGCTCCCATTCGTCGGCATCGAGTCGCGGCCGTACCGAGGCTTTGTAGAAGTGCTGTACGCCGCCATGCTTGCTGTCTTCGTCGACCAGCTCGACGAATCCCTTTTCATTGAGGACGCGGACGCGATAGCAAACCTGCTGAAAGTCCTCGCCGAGGATTTCGGCCAGTTCCTTCGGGCTTGCCTCACGATCGCCCAGCACCATCAGGATGCGGACGCGCAGCGGGTCCGCCAAGGCCTTATGCAGGAGCGCCTGCCGTTCCGCCGCCGTTTCCGGCGGGTTAGCCGTCGCCATCGCTGCCGAGCAGTCAGCACTCATTGAGGCAAGAAGAGTAGCGACGACGAGAAATGGTGTCCGACGCCTCCTCTGTTCTTGATGGTTGAGATCAACCAGCTTCGCGGAGGGAGGTGGATCTAGATGACGCTGAGCAAAGTCGTGGCCGTCACCCCCATGCAGTCGACTAAGGGGAGCTAATTCGCGGCAGAAGCCGCGGGCCGGTCTCACTTGGGGAGGTCGGCCCGCTACCCCGCCGCGCGGCCGATGTAGATCACCTTGTAGTGCCGCCACTCGTCCGGGGGCTGCTCGAGAAAGACGTTCACGTCGACCTCGCGCTGGCCGAGCGCCGTCAGCATCTCCAGTCCGGCCGCCGCCATCGCCGCGCGAATCTGGGCCGCCGTCCAGTGTCGCTCGCGATGGGCATGGGGCTCGATGCCTCCGCCCGAGACCTGGGCCTCGAAGGTCGCGCCGGGCTCGACCTCGTTCTCCTGGCCGACCCAGCGCCACTCTCCTACGCTCATCCCCTCGTCGTCGCCACTGGCGAAGCTGGACTCGAAGAGGCTCAGCGTGTTGGCGTCGAAGAGGACCAGGCCGCCGGGGGCGAGGTTCGCCCGCATCCCCGCCAGCGCCCGCTCCAGGTCGCCGTCGTCGAGGAGGTAGTTGACGACGTCGTTCAGGGCCCAGACCAGCTCGAACTCGCCGAAGACCGGCAGCTCGCGGATGTCGGCCACCTCGAGCGGGACCGCGTCGCCGAATTTCCTCCGCGCCTCCGCCAGCATCGCCGGCGTCAGGTCGCAGCCGACGATCTCCCAGCCCCTCCGCAGCATCGGCTCGAAGGCCCTGCCGGTGCCGCAGCCGATGTCCAGCAGCCTTCCCCGCCTCAGCCCGTGCCGCTCCAGCTCCGGAAGCAGCGCCCCGAACCACATCTCGTAGTCGTTGAGGTGGTTGAAGTCGTCGTAGATCGAGGCGAAGGCTTCGTAGGCGAGACGGGCGGAATCGTTTGGCGCGGCGCTCTCTTCCATCGCTGAAGGGTAGTCCGGCTTTCCGGGGACCGGCGGGCCTATACCCTCGACCGATGGACGTCGAGACGGCGATACGCACCCGCCGCACCCACAAGGCCTTCGGGCCGGAGTCGGTTCCGCGCGAGCAGCTCGAGGAGCTTTTCGACCTGGCCACGTGGGCACCCAACCATCACCTCACGGTGCCCTGGCGCTTCCGCGTCGTCGGCCCGAGCGCGCTGGCGCGCCTGAAGAATGCGGCGGGCCCCGAGGGAGCCGCCAAGCTCGACCGCTGCCCGACCCTGGTCGTCGTCTCCTCCGTCCTCGACGAGGACCCGGTCCAGGCCGAGGAGGACTTGCACGCGACCGCCGTCGCTTCCTACATCGTCCTCCTCGCCGCCCACGCCCGTGGCCTCGCCGGCTACTGGCGCAGCCCCGGCCTGCTGCGCGAGGAGGAGGGACGGGCGGCTGTCGCCCTTCCCGCCGACGAGCGCTTCGTCGGCTTGCTCCACCTCGGCCGCCCGCGCCAGGAGCGGCCGGTGCCCGAGCGCCCCGCGACCTCGACCACGATCTTCCTCGACTAGGTGGGCAGCCGATGCTGACCCGCGCCGCCGCGATCGAGGCCATCGCCGGCCAGCACTTCGAGGTCGTCGTCATCGGTGGCGGCATCACCGGTGCCGGCGTCGCCCTCGACGCCGCCTCGCGCGGCTACTCGGTCGCGCTGCTGGAGCGCGGCGACTACGCCGTCGGCACCTCCAGCCGCTCCTCGAAGATGGTCCACGGCGGCCTTCGCTACCTGCAGAACTTCGACCTCGGCCTGGTTCGCGAGGCGCTGCTCGAGCGCCAGCTGATGGTGCAGCTGGCGCCGCATCTCGTCTACCCGACGCCGTTCCTGGTCGCCGCCCTCGGCGAGGAGCGCCGCGACCGCAAGCTCGGCCTCGGGCTGAACATGTACGACGTGATGGCGACGACCCGGGTCGGCCGCAGCCGCCGCGAGCTGCGCACCTCCAAGGAGGAGGACGAGGACTTCTACTGGGCCCCCGACCGCCACCGCACGATCGATCGCGAGGAGGTGCTGGAACTGGTCCCGGCTCTGACCGCGCGCGACCCCAAGGACGCCTACCTCTTCTACGACTGCCAGACCGACGACGTGCGCCTGGTCCTGACCGTCCTCGGCGAGGCCGAGCGCTTCGGCGCGGTGATGCTCAACGGCGCCGAGGTGACCGAGGTGCTCGCCGGCAACGGCCGCGCCACCGGCGTCGCGGCGGTCGAGGCCGAGTCCGGCGAGCGCTTCGAGGTCGGCGCCGACCATGTCGTCAACGCGACCGGCGTCTTCGCCGACCAGCTCCGGCCCGAGGAGACGGTCGGCGAGGAGGACGTGCCGCGAATCGCCCCCAGCCGCGGCACCCACCTGCTGCTCGACGCCGCCGACCTGCCGATGGGCCAGGCCGCCTGCATCGTCCCGGCGGGGGAGGGGCGGATGATCTTCTCGCTGCCCTGGTACGGCCGCACCCTGATCGGCACCACCGACAACGACTTCGAGGGCGACACCGCCCATCCGACGCCGGCCGCGGACGACACCGAGTACCTGCTCGACGCGGTCAACGAGTTCTTCGGCACCTCGCTGACCCAGTCCGACCTGGTCGGCGCCTACGCCGGCGTGCGGCCGCTGATCTCGACCGGCGACCCGCGCAAGTCGGTCGACATCTCGCGTCGAGCGGAGCTGTACGAGACCTCCTCGGGGATGCTGACGATCACCGGCGGCAAGCTCACGACCTGGCGGCGGATGGCGAAGCAGACGGTTGACCGCCTGGTCGAGCGCGAGGGCCGCACCGCGCCCTGTCACACGGCCGAGATCCCACTCGGGATGGAGGCTCGGGCGGAGGACCTGAAGGCGCCCGAGGGCGTCAGCGAGGACTCGCTCGGGCAGCTCGCCTTCCGCTACGGCCACGCCTCCCGTGCCGTCCTCGACCTCGCCCACGAGGATCCGAAGCTGGCCGCGCCGATCGTCGACGGCCGCCCCGACCTGCTGGCCGAGGTGGCGATCGCCGCCCGCCACGAGCAGGCCCGCAACGTCGCCGACGTGCTGCTGCGGCGCACCCGGCTGGGGATCTTGGCGGCGCCGCAGCTGCGCGAGGCCGGCTCCGTGCGAGCGATCGCCGAGGTTCTCGGGGCCGAGCTGGGCTGGTCCCGGCGCCAGGTCAAGGCCGAGGCCGAGGCCTGGCCGCAGGCGGCGGCGCTGGAGGGCATCGACCCCGCCGCTGCCGGTTGAATAACCTGCCGCTTCCGATGACCAAGGCCGAACTCGAGAACAAGCACCTGGGCGAGCTGCACTCGCTGGCCGCCGCGGCCGGCGTCGAGCGCTACCGGATGCTGCCCAAGGCGGAGCTGATCGCGAAGCTGGCCGACGGCGACTCCGGCTCGGGCCGTCAGTCCCCGAGTGGCCGTCAGTCTTCCGCGCCGAGCGGCGGGGAAGAGCAGCGCCAGCGTCCACCGCGCCGCCGTCGCCGCTCCGGCCCCAAAGCCGAGTCCGGTGAGGAGGGCGGCCGCGCCCCGCGTTCGGGCCGCGAGCCGAGAGGCCCGCGCCAGCCCGAGCCGGCGAAGCCCGCTACCGAGCCCGCTCCAGCGCCGCGTCCTCCGGCCCCGGCTCCAGCCGCCGCGGTGCCCGCCGATTCCTCCGCCCGTCCCAAACGCCGCCGTCGCCGCCGCTTCGGCCGCCGCGGCAAGCAGGAGGGCGTCACCCTCCAGGGCCTGCTGCTGCCCCCGGAGTCCGGCCGCCAGGCGCTGCTCTGCGCCGAGACCCGGGCCGGTTGCACCGCTCTTCTGCGCGGCATCGCCGCCGATCTGACCGCTGAGTCCGGTGGCCCTGATCCGGTGGTTCTGTTGGTCGACCCCAGCCCCGAGGAGCTCGCCGACTGGCGCCGCGAGGCCCCGCAGGCGGAGATCGTCGCCGCCGGCCAGCCCCGCCACGCCAGCGACGCTCTCGCCCAGGCCGGCACCCGCGCCGCCTCCGGCGACGACGTGATCCTCCTGGTCGACTCCCTCACCCGCCTCGCCGAGGCCTACGAGGACGCCGACGCCGCCAAGAAATTCTTCGACGCCGGCCGCAGTCAAGCCGGCTCCGGCAGCGGATCCCTCACCGTGGTCGCCGCCCTAGAGCGCCCCGCAGCAAGCTAATTCAGTTCAGCTAAGCGGCAGAGCCGTATCGCTTACCGACACCGACGAAGGACGGCCCGGGTAGGCCCGAAACGTCTTGTACTTTTTCGCCACCCCGAATCTCGTACGGCCGCCCCCGACCCACGAAAAAGTTAAGTGAAGGGCCTACCCGGGCCGTCCTACGCCCGCTACCGCCGGTAAGCGATACGCCGCCAGCTCGGCTCTTTGGAAAGCTCGATCAGCTCAGCGCTGCGCTCTGGCTGCACGTAGCCGAAGGTCTGGGTCCGCTCGTCGAAGACGACGTCGAGCTCGCCCTCCTTGACCCGTTGGTCGAGCCAGGCGCCGCGGAAGACGAGGCGGCGGATCCAGTGGACGAGGCTGCGGTTGGAGGGACCGACCAGGTCCTCCCAGTTCTCGTTGATGTGCTCGCCGAGGCGGGAGGAGGGCTCGGCGATCTCGCCGCTGACGGCGAGGTCGAGAAGGTCGTCCAGCTCCTCCTGGCTGAGGCCCTGGTGGACGAAGCCGAGCTTGACCGCGGCCTGCTCGACCCGCTGCCCGAAGTCGCCCTCGTTGAAGGCGAAGCGGAGCTCCCCGTACTCGAGTACGTAATCGGAGCCAGACTCGTAGTTCCCTCGCCGGGTCGTTTTCTTGTCCATTTGAGTTGAAGCCCATCTGTCCCGCAAGCCCTGCGGGAACAGGTCCATGATCTTGCCGATCATCGTACGCCGGTGCCTGCTCGGAGCGGGTGCTGAACGACCGTTTGCAGTGGTGGACCGCTTGGAAGTGCCTCAGCCCGAGGGGGAGAAGCGACCCGTCGCAGGACTTGAAGGGCGATGCGACCCGGGATCGGCAGCGACCGCTTCGACTTATCGTCCCGGCGTTGGGTCCTCGGTCGCGAGGTCCCGGTCGCCCGCGGCTACCGCGTTCGCCTGCTCGGGCTCGCCGGGCTGCGGCGGGAGCAGGCCGGGGCGGGCCTGCTGCTGCCGCGCTGCGCCAGCGTCCACACCTTCGGCATGCGCTTCCGGCTCGACTTGGTCTTCCTCGATTCGAGCGGACGCCCGCTCGCCGTCCTGCGCGATGTGTCCCCGTGCCGCCTGGCCGGGCACCGGGGCGCGGCCGCCGTCCTCGAGATTCCCTCGGCGCAGGGGGGAGAGTCCGCCGCGCCGGGGACTTAGGACGGCATGCTGCCCCGCCGAGAAGAGATCGCCAGCGTCGTCGTCTGCGAGGATGACGCGGTCACCCTGGAGCTGCTCTGCGACCACCTGTCGGCCGACCGCTACGGCGTGCTGCCGGCGCCGAGCGCATCCGACGCGCTGCGTCTCTGCCGCTTCAACCAGCCGGACCTGATGCTGCTGGACCTCTCGCTGCCCGACGCCTCGGGCCTCGACGTCCTGCGTGAGATCCGCGAGGCCGACGGGATCGAGTCCCGCTTCGACCCGCAGCTGCCGGTAATCGTCCTCACCGGTCGGGGGGCCCAGACCGACCGCGTCCGCGGGCTCACCGCGGGGGCGGACGACTACCTCACGAAGCCCTTCAACATCGAAGAGCTGCGGGCGCGGATCGGCGCCGTGCTGCGCCGCCGCGAGAGTCGCCGCGAGGGCCCGATCCGGGTCGGCGAGATGGTGGTCGACCCGCTGCGGCGGCGGGTCACGATCGGCGCGCGCGAGGTGGCCCTGGCGAAGAAAGAGTTCACGCTGCTGCGAGTCCTGGCCGGCGACCCGACGCGCGTCTTCTCCAAGGAAGAGCTACTGCGGGACGTCTGGGGCTACAGCAGCCCGGGCAAGACGCGGACCTTGGATTCCCACGCCAGTCGCCTGCGGCGGAAACTGGACCCGGAGCACAGCCGTTACGTCGTCAACTGCTGGGGGATCGGCTACCGCCTGGTCGACGGCTGAGCTCCGGGCCTGAGGTCTGGACTCCTTACTTCTTTCCCTTGGCGTCGGCCGGGGACTCGAAGTGGAGGATCGCCAACTTGGTGCCGATCGAGTCGGACTTCTCGCCGCTCAGGCGTCCGGCGGATTCCTCCTGGATCTCGATCGCCTTGTTGAGGGTGTCGGCCAGCAGGGCGGTGACGTCGGTCCAGCCCTGGTCGTCGAGGACGAGCGGGGTGCGGCTGACGTGGGAGTCGCTGCGGGCGTCGATGCTGCCGGCCATCAGCGCCTCGGTCGCGTCCTGGCCGATGGTCTCGAGGATCGATCCGGAGATGCCCTTGCGTGCCGAGGCCGGGATCTTCTCCCAGTCGCCAGGGCTGAAGAAGGCGCGCTCGGTCGCGCGGTAGAAGTGCTCGACGGCGCCGCGACGGGGCTCCGTCTTCACCAGTTCGACGCAGTCGTACTCGAGCAGGGTTTTGACGTGGTAGCTGACGTTGCCGAGCGGCTCCCCAAGTTCCTGGGAGAGCTGGTTCGGGCTCGAGACGCCCTTGTGAAGGGAAGTCAAGATGCGCACGCGCAGGGGGTGGGCGAGGGCCTTGGCGAGCTGCTGGGTGATGCCCTCAGGAGAGGTTCGAGTCTGAGCCACGGGAGGTCTCCGATCTGGTGGGGGGCCGGGGAGCCGGGGAGTGGGGTGGCTTCCACGCCGGTTTCTGGATCAAGTATCCCAAAACGCTCCGTCGTTTCCGCGATCGAGAGCCTTTTCCTATGCGAAAAAATCAGAGCGATGGGCGAATTTTGGTACCAATCAAAGGAGTATGTGAACCTGTTTTAACGTTTAGGCGGTCTTATCCATGCGTACCTGCTGCCTCGAGGCGCCTGGCCGAGACCGCTTTGGGGTGGCGGGTGCGCACTTTTGCCTGTCTGGGCGGCGGGGGGAGAGACCAGCGGCTCCGGTTCCTTGGGCGCCCATGTGGATTCGGATCGCCGGGACGCGAGCGGGATGAGGGCGGAGCTGACGCAGCTCGTCGCCTCCTGGCCGCTCGGCGCTTCCCTGGCGGCGGCGGTTGCGGTGCGCGGCCTTTGGGTGGGGCGGCGACGGTCGGCACTGAACGAGGCGCTGCATGAGCTGCGGCGTCCGCTGCAGGCCCTCGCGCTCTCGGCTCCGGGCCTGCAAGGGACCGGCCCCGCGGCGATCCAGGGGTCGGTGCAGATGGCGGCGACGGCGCTGGAGCGCCTCGACCGCGAGATCAACGGCGAGTCGTTGGCGTCCGCTCGGGCACCGATCGCCGCCAGGCCCCTGTTGGAGACCGCGGTTGGACGCTGGCGGGCGCGCGCGGCTACGGCGGGTGACTCGCTGGCGCTGCGCTGGCAGGCCGGTGAGCCGACGGTCGTGGGAGATCGCTGCGAGCTCGGCCAGGCGCTCGACAACCTGATCGTCAACGCAATCGAGCACGGCGGCTCGGAGGTGGTCGTCGAGGCCCGGATACGGGGCGGCCAACTGCGGGTCGCGGTGATCGACCGCGGCTTTGGGTCACATCCCGAGGCGGGCCCCAAGGTGGCGGACGGCCTGGTCGCCCGGTTCACCGGCCGCCGGCGTCGCGGCCACGGGCTGCGGGTGGTGAGGAGGGTCGCGTCCGGGCACGGGGGCGCTTTCCGGTTGCGCTGCTCGGAGCGGGAGACCGAGGCTGTCCTCGAACTGCCGCTGTCGGGTGGCGGTCGGAGTCGCGCGGCATGAGCCGGCGGGCGCGGGCGCTTGCCTTTCTGCTGGCGGCGCTGATCGCGGCCGTCGTCGCCGCGGCGATCGCCGACGGCTACGGGGACAGCGTCGCCCGCGGCTACGGTGCCCTGCGGCCGGTCGTGGTCGCCCAGGTGCCGCTCGAGGCCGGCGAGGCGATCGGTTCCTCGCAGGCCACTTCCGATCTAGAGCTGCGCCGGGTGCCGGCACGGTTCCTGCCGCCGGGTGCGCTCACGAGCCCGGCCGAAGCGATCGGCCTGGCGCCGGCGACGACTATTCCCGCGGGCTCCTACCTGCTCGCCTCGCAACTGCGCCCCCCGCGCACCGATGCCGGAGCCGCGCTCGGGCTCGGAGCCGGTCGCCATCCGGTCGAGATCGCGGTCAGCGGTGCGGAGGCGCTGCTCGTCGCCGGGGCAAGGCCGGTGGGGGAACGGGTCGACGTGGTGGTGACGACCGAACCGAGCGGGGCCGGCTCGGGCCGTACCTTCGTGGCCGCCGCGGCGGTGCCGCTGCTGGCGCTGGGGCCGGGCGCGGACGGGACGGAGAGTGAAGGCGTCGCAGCCGCGACGCTGGGGCTGACCCGCGGCCAGGCCCTGCGCCTGATCGCCGCCGAGAGCTTCGCCCGCCGGATCACGCTGCTGGCGAGAGGCTGAGCGGGTGGCGGCGCGCGAGCGTGACGTCGCCGAGCTGGCCAGCGTCCTGCGGGCGCGGCTGGTCGAGCGGCGGCGGGCCGAGGTCGCGCGCGGCGGCAACGGAGCCGGCGACCTGCGCGAGGCGGTCCAGGAGCTGGTCGACGAGCAGGCGGTCCTGCTCGGGGCTCAGGATCGCGAGGAGATCGCGACGCGGATCGTCCGCGACAGCGTCGGGCTCGGCCCGCTCGAGGTGCTGCTCGCCGATCCCGCCGTGGAGGAGGTGATGGTCAACGGCCCCGGCACCGTCTACGTAGAGCGTGGCGGGCGCATCGAGGCGACCGACGTGGCCTTCGCCGACGAGGAGGAGCTGCGCAACGCGATCGAGCGGATCCTGGCGCCGCTGGGCCGGCGGGTCGACGAGCTCAGCCCGATGGTCGACGCCCGCCTCGCCGACGGCTCGCGCGTGAACGTCGTGATCCCGCCGCTGGCGATCGACGGACCGCTGGTCTCGATCCGGCGTTTCGGGGCGCGCCGGCCCGGGCCCGACGAGCTGGTCGCGCTCGGCACCGTGACCGTGGCCCAGCGCGAGGCGCTGGAGGCGGCGGTCGGCGAGCATCGCAGCATCCTCGTCAGCGGCGGCACCGGCTCGGGCAAGACGACTCTGCTCAACGCGCTCTCGAGCTTCATCGATCCGGCCGAGCGGGTGGTGACGATCGAGGACGCCGCCGAGCTGCGGCTGCAGCAGCCTCACGTGGTGCGGCTGGAGAGCCGCCCCGCCGGCGTCGAGGGACGCGGCGAGGTCTCGATCCGTGACCTGCTCCGCAACGCCCTGCGGATGCGCCCGGACCGGATCGTGATCGGCGAGGTCCGGGGCCCGGAGGCGCTCGATCTCCTCACCGCGCTCAACACCGGCCATGACGGCGCGCTCTCCACGGTTCACGCCAACTCCACGGCTGACGCGCTGAGCCGGCTGGAGACGCTGGCGCTGATGGCCGGGCTCGGGCTGCCACACGCTGCCGTGGCCGAACAGGTGCAGAGGGGGATCGACCTCGTGGTCCACCTCGAGCGCCGGCCCGGCGGCGGTCGGGTCGTGTCCGAGATCGCCGAGGTCGTCCGGGCCGCGGGCACGACCGCGGTCCGGACGCTGGGTGCCGCGGGCTCGTGAGCGGCGCCTCCGGCCTGCTGCCGGCTCTGGCCGGGGCCGCGGCCGGCGGCCTGATTGCCCTGGCGGCGCGGGAGGCGCTGCTGGCCAGTCCGGCGGCGGCGCGCTGGCTGGCGCTGGCACTGGAGCCGTTGCGCCGGGCCGGCCGCGAGGGCTACGCGCCCTCGACCCTGGAGCGTCGCCGGCTGGCGGCTCTCGGGGCGGGCGCCGCGGTGCTGGGCGGCTGGTTCCTGGCCGGGCCGGTGCTGGCGCTGCCGCTCTCGGTCGCGGGCCCGGCCGCCGCCGGCTGGGCGATCTCCAGCCGCCGTCGTCGCTACCGCGCGGCGGTCGAGCGCTCGCTGCCGGAAGTGGCGACGGCGATCGCCGACTCGCTCAGCGCCGGGCGCTCGCTGCGCGCCTCGCTGCCGGCCGCCGCGAGCTCGCTGGACGGCCCGCCGGCGTCGGAGCTGGCCCGGCTCGGCGCCGAGCTCGATCTCGGCGCGGCGACCGCCGAGGCGGTCGAGGCCTGGCGGCGGCGGATGCGCTCGGAGCGGGTCGACGCCTTCGCCGCCGCCCTGCTCAGCCAGCGCCTCGCCGGCGGCGACCTGGCCGGGCTGCTGCGCCGCTTCGCCGCCGGCGCCGCCGAGCGCGACCGGGTCGCCGAGGACGCCCGCTCGGCGACTGCCCAGGCCCGCTTCACCGGCCTCCTGGTGGTCGCGATGCCCAGTGGCGGCGCTCTCTTCGCCGAGCTGATCCAGCCGGGCTTCATCGCCAAGCTGCTCGGCTCGCCACCGGCGGCGGTGCTGCTCAGCCTTGCGGCCGCCTTTCAGCTGCTCGGCTTCGTCGCGATCAGGCGGCTCTCGCGGGTGGTCGAGTGAGCTCCGCCGGCCTGCTGGCGGCACTGGCGGTCCTGCTCGGCTTCGCCGCCGCGCGCGAGCTGTTCGCCGGGCGCGGGCCCCGGAGCCTGCCGCGGCTGCCGTTCGGGCTCAGCGCCCGCTCGGCCCGGACGGCGCTGCGGCTCGGCCTGCCGGAGCGGCTGCGGCGCTCCGGCCTGGAGGCGCGGCTGCCGCTGTCCGCGGTGCTGGCGGCGAAGCTCGCGGCCCTCTGCTGCGGCGGGCTGGTGGCACTTGCCGCGGCACCGGCGGCACCGGGGCGGACCTCGCTGCTGGTCGCGATCGGGCTGCCGGCCGCCGGCTTCCTCGTCCCCGACGCCCTGCTGGAGCGGCGGGCGCGCCGGCGCCGGCGCCGGCTGCTCGCGGCGCTGCCGGACGCGCTCGACCTGCTCGCGGTCAGCGCCGGCTCCGGCCGCGGCCCGGCGGCCGGCCTGGAGCAGCTGGCGCGAGCGGGGGAGGGACCGCTGGCCGAGGAGCTGCGGCTGACCGTGGCCGAGCTCTCCTGCGGGCTGCCGCTCGGCGCCGCCCTGCGATCCCTGCGCGGACGCGTCCCCGGCAGCGAGCTGGCGACGCTGGTCGCCGCGATCGAGCGCTCGCGCCGCTTCGGCTCGCCCCTGGCCGAGCAGTTGCGGCGCCAGGCCGGCGCCCTGCGCCGCGACAGCCGCCGCGCCGTCGAGGACCACGCCGCCCGGGCGGCGCCGAAGATCCAGCTCGTCGTCGCCCTGGTGCTCGTTCCCTCGGTGCTGCTGATGATCGCCGCCGGCCTGATCGCCAACGCCGGGACGCTGCTTTCGGGATTCTGATCGACATGGCGCCTTTCTCGGCGCATGGCCGAGTAAGGCGCCATGTCGACGCTACTCTGCGGCCTCTTCGCGCAGGCGGTTCGCCACGGCGGCGGTGGCGGCGCTGATCTCCTCCAGCTCCGCGGCCTTCTTCTTGTGGCCGCTGACGTAGCAGCAGAGGGTGCCATCGACGAGCTCGAAGGCGAACTTCCTGGGAGCGCTGTCGGTCAGCCAGACGATAAAGGTGGGGGCGAAGAGCTGGCGCAGGTAGCTCGCGTCCTGGCCCTTGCCGGCGAAGATCTCGTACTTCTCGTCCAGGACCTCGCTCTCCAGCTTGACCCGCTCCTTGGAACGGCGGAAGACATCCTCGAACTTCTCCAGCGAGCGCAGGCCGAACTTGCGCTGGCAGTAGAGCTCGGGCACTCGCGGGACCGACTCGGGGACCGGGACCAGGCCGACCGTGTAGCGGTAGTAGTCGGTATCGGTGTTGCCGTCGCTGTCGCGCGACTCTTCCTCGTAGGTATAGAGGGCGAGGATGCCTTCGATTTCCTCGCCGAAGGGGCCGGAGAGGGTGCGCTCGGCGTAGCGGTCGTCGCCTTTGCGCAACAGCGGCGTCGTTGGGGGCAGGGCGGCCCGGCCGCCGAGCTCGAGCCCGTGCCGCTCGGCATAGATCTGGAAGAAGGCGTCCTCGGCGCGGGAGTCGGCGATCCCGAAGGTGATCAGCAGCGAGATCAGGAAGACGGCGACCGCGGCGCCTCCGCCCACCGCGGCGCCGACGAAGATCGCGGCCGCGACGCCGGCCGCGATCGCGGCACCGAGGATCAGCCCCCAGGTCAGCCGGCTGCTCAGCAGGCGCCGGAAGTAGAGGCCGCGCAGGTCGTCGGCGTCGTCCGCTGCCGCGGCACTAGAGCCCGGGGGCTCGAGGGGCGGCGCGGTCTCGACTTCCTCGGGCGTGCTCACGGCCTGAACCTACAGCGCCGAAGCGGATGCAAATGGGCTTGCACAGGGAGGTCGTGTTGCAAAGTGGGAGAGAGTGGGGTACTGTGGCGCTCGAGTTGAAGCCCAGGACCGGGGTGGTGAGGTTCCTCCCACCTCATCACTCCGGTCCCAACTCTTTCCTGGCCCTCCCGCTCAGAAAGGACTCGCCGAGGTGGCATTTCGGGGTCTCTACGAGCACAGTCTCGATTCCAAGGATCGACTCACGGTTCCCTCGCGGTTCCGCGCCTCGCTCTCCGACGGCATCGTTCTCTCCAAGGGCTTCGACCCCTGCGTCTGGGTCCACACGACCGCGGAGTTCGAGCAGCTGTCCGACACCTTCCTCTCGCCGCACAGCCCCTTCGGGCGCGACGCGCGCCAGCTGCGCCGTCGCTTCCACGGCGGCTCCTTCGACGAGAAGCTCGACTCCGCCGGCCGCATCCGCGTCCCCAAGCCCCTGCTCGAGCACGCCGGCCTGACCGGCGGCTGCGTCGTGGTCGGGGCCGGGGAGTACCTGGAGATCTGGGATGCCGAGTCCTGGGCGAAGCAGGAGGAGGAGCTCGACGCCGCCGCCCCCGACATCGCCGAGGGCCTCGCCGCCGCCGGCGCGTGATCATGAGACTGCATGCCGCCCGCAACCAAGCCCACCACAACCAGCCATCGACGGGCCGCAGCCCGATGCGGGTCGTGGCGAGCCGGCCGCTGGACCTCGAGGCGATGACGCACGAGCCGGTGCTGGCGCCGGAGCTGACCTCGCTGCTCGCTCCCGAGCCGGGACAGACCGCGGTCGACTGCACCTTCGGGGGCGGCGGGCACGCTCGCGCGATCGCCGCCCAGCTCGGCTCGACCGGGACCCTGATCGCGATCGACCGCGACCCCGCCGCGGCCGCGCGCTTCGCCGAGTTCGCGGTCGAGGTGGCCTGCCGCACTCGCTTCCTAAATGTTGATTTTGCAGCAGGTCTACGCACGCTCAGCGGCGAAGGGGTGCGGCCAGAGATGATTTATGTAGACCTCGGGATGTCCTCGATGCAGATTGACGCCTGGGAGCGGGGCTTCTCCTACTCCTATGACGCGCCGCTCGACATGCGGATGGACACGCGCCAGGATTTCAGCGCCGCGGACCTCGTCAACGAGTGGCCGGAGGCGCGGATCGCGCAGGCACTGCGCGAGTTCGGCGAGGAGCGCTACGCCGGCGGCATCGCCCGCGAGATCGCCCGCCGGCGCCCGCTCAGCACCACCTCGGAGCTGGTCGCCGCGATCAAGGCCGGGATGCCGGCCGCGGCGCGGTTCGGCGCCGGCCATCCCGCCAAGCGCAGCTTCCAGGCGATCCGGATCGCCGTCAACGGCGAGCTCGACTCGCTCGACCAAGCGCTGCCGCTGGCCTGGGAGATGCTGCCGGTCGGCGGCCGCTTCGGCGCGATCGCCTTCCACTCGCTCGAGGACCGGCCGGTGAAGCAGTTCCTCGCCGGCAAGGCGCGCGGCTGCGTCTGCCCGCCCGAGCTGCCCATCTGCGTCTGCGGCCACGAGCCGGAGGCGGAGCTGTTGACGCGGCGTGCCGTCGCTCCCGGCCCGGCCGAGGTCGAGGCCAACCCGCGCTCCCGCTCAGCCCACCTGCGGGTGGCGCTGAAGCTCGAGGAAGCGCAAGCGGGGGAGGCCGGCTGATGGCCGTCGCCGCTCCCAAGCGCAAGACCGCGCCGGCACCGCCGCCCTCGCGCACCTCGCCGCCGGGCAAAGCCGCGGCGCCCGCGCGCGCTCCGCAGAAAAAGGCCGCTCCCGCGCGGCGCCCGCGCACCCGCCCGACTCCGAAAGGGCGCACCGCGACCGCCCCCGCGCCCGCTCGCAAGGCGCCCGCCCGCAAAGCGCCGGCGCGCAAATCTCCAAGCCGCAAAGCGCCGACCCGCACCCGCAAGGCGAGCATCGGCAAGGCGCCCGCCCGGGCGCCACGGCGAGCCCGGACGGGCCGCGCCGCCGCCGTCGGCGGGCAGCTGCTCCCCTTCGCCGGCCGCACCGCGGTCGCCGTCGGCCATCTGCCCGACTCCGGGCTGATGGTGCGGCTGACCCGCGGCCGCGCCTGGATCGCCTTGCTGGGGGTCTTGCTGGCCGGGATCGTCACCCTCAACGTGATCACCCTCAGCTTCGCCTCCTCCTCGAGCAAGATCGACGAGCAGATCACCGCGCTCGACCAGGAGAACCCGATCCTGCGCGGCCGCGACGCCCGGGTCAACAGCCCCGGCCCGATCCGCCAAGCGGCGGGGGAGCTGGGGCTGGCGATGCCCCCCAGCGAAGACATCCACTTCACCGACGCCGGCCCCGCCGATGTCGCGACCGCGGCGCAGCGGCTCGCGGCCGCCGCCGGCGCCGGGTAGGACGAGCCGCGGATGCGCCTGATCGAGCGCCGGATCGGCCTCCTCTTCGCCGGCTTCCTGCTCTGCTTCCTGCTCATCGTCGGCCGTGCCTTCTGGCTGCAGGGGGTGCAGGGCGGCGCCCTCGCCTCCGAGGCGACCTCGCAGCAGACCGAGGACGTCACCGTCCCCGGGCTGCGCGGCAGCCTGCTCGACCGCAGCGGCAACGAGCTCGCCGCCTCCGAGAACGCGGCGACGATCTTCGCCACTCCCTACCAGGTGAAGAACCCGCCCCAGGCAGCGGAGAAGCTGGCGCCGATCCTCGAACTCGACAAGGGCGAAGTGCTGGCAAGCCTCACCGCCGACAACGGCTTCTCCTACATCGCCCACAAAGTCAGCCTCGAACAGGCGGGGCGGGTCGAACGGCTGAAGTTGGCCGGGATCGGCGAGCAGCCCGACACCCGGCGCACCTACCCGCAGGGGGAAATGGCGGGGCAGGTGATCGGCGCTGTCGGCTCCGAGAACCAGGGACTGACCGGGCTCGAGGCGGGCGAGGAATCGGTTCTCAGCGCGACCGACGGCGAACGGCGCATCGTCAGGGACGCCCGCGGCGACACGATCCGCCAGGAAACCGCGAAGGAAGCCGAAGACGGCGAAGACATCCAGCTGACGCTCGACCCCCAGATCCAGGAGAAGACCGAGCGGGTGCTGGCCGAAGTCGGCGAAACCTACGCGCCCAAGGGGGCGACGGCGATCGTCATGGACCCGCGCAGCTCGCAGGTCCTGGCGATGGCCAACTGGCCGCCGGTCGACCCCAACGACCTCTCCAGTGCCAGCAACGAAGACCTGATCAACAGGGCGACCGGGTTCACCTACGAGCCGGGCTCGACCTTCAAGGCGTTCACCGTCTCCGCCGCCCTGGAGGAAAAACTGGTGACGCCGACGTCCTCGTTCGTGCTGCCGCCGAGCATCCAGGTCGCCGACCGCACGATCGAAGATGCCGAGGAACGCGGGACCGAGACGATGAGCGTCGCCGAAATCCTCGCCCACTCCTCCAACGTCGGGGCGGTGACGATCGGGCTCGAGATCGGCGCCGAAAAGTTCAGCAAGTGGATCAGCCGCTTCGGCTTCGGCCGCCCGACCGGGGTCCAGTTCCCGGCCGAGGAGCAGGGCCTCGTGCCCTCGCTCGACGAATACTCCGGCTCCTCGATGGGCAACCTGCCGATCGGCCAGGGCCTCTCGGTGACGCCGATGCAGATGATGGCCGGCTACGCGGCGATCGCCGACGGCGGCATCCTCAGGCAGCCGCAGCTGATTGAGCGGATCGGCGACGAAAAGGTGCACGAGCCGAAGGGGCATCGGGTGATCGACGCCGGGGTCGCCGCGCAGGTGCGGGAAATGCTGGAGGGAGTGCTGGCCGCGGGCGGCACGGCCTCGGAGGTGAGCGTCCCCGGGTACACGCTGGCCGGGAAGACCGGTACCGCGCAGGTGGCGGAAAACGGCGGCTACTCGGAAACGAAATTTGTCGCTTCGTTCATCGGGTTCGCGCCGGCGCAGGATCCGAAGTTCCTGGCGGCGGTGATCGTCGATCAGCCGCAGGGAGACATCTACGGAGGATCGGTGGCGGCGCCGGCGTTTGGGCAGATCGCGGGGTTCTCGTTGCCCTACTTGGGTGTGGCGCCGGAATAGAGGCCCGGAGTCGGGTGCCCCTCTTGCTTGCTGACTTTTTCGCTGAGGAGCTTGCGCCTCTCGCTGAGTTGGGGAGGCGAAAAAGGAAGCGCCCCTGCGCCAGAGGGGCACCCGACTCCGGGCCTAGACTTCGCTGCCGATGAGGTTGGACACGCTTGCCGCGGAGGTTGAGGGAGCACGAATCGTGGGCAATGGGTATGTAGAGGTTGCCGACCTTGCTCATGACAGCCGAAAAGCTGGGCCCGGGACGCTGTTTTTCTGCGTGCCGGGGGAGAAGGTCGACGGGCATGGCTTTGCCGCTCAGGTGGTCGAGGCCGGGGCGGCGGCGCTGGTCGTGGAGCGGGAGCTGGAGGTCGGGGTGCCGCAGGTGGTCGTGGGGGATGCGCGGGCGGCGATGGCGCCGGTGGCGGCGCGGTTCCATGGGGATCCGACGGAGGAGCTGCGGGTCGTCGGGGTTACGGGGACGAACGGGAAGACGACCACGGCCTTCCTGGTGCGGGAGATTCTCGAGGCGGCCGAGATCTCGACCGGCTTGCTGGGGACGGTGAAGCAGGTCGTCGCCGGGACGGAGGAGGGGGTCGAGCGGACGACGTCGGAGGCGATCGACTTGCAGGCGACGTTCCGCCGGATGCTCGACGGCGGCGACGAGGCCTGCGCAATGGAGGTCTCCTCGCATGCGATGTCGCTGCACCGCGCTGACGCGATCCACTTCGAGGTGGCGCTGTTCACGAACCTGACCCAGGACCACCTCGACTTCCACCGGGACATGGAGGACTACTTCCTCGCCAAGCGCAGGCTCTTCGCGGACCTGGGGCCGGGAGTGGCGGTCGTCAACGTCGACGACCCCTACGGCCGCCGCCTCGCCGCGGAATTCGAGTGCGTCACCTTCTCCGTCGAGGGCGCCGCGGCCGCGGACTACAGCGCCCGCGACGTCAGCTTCGATGCCGGCGGCGCCGAGTTCGTGGTGGCCGGGCCAGGCGGTGAGATCGCCTTGCGGACGGGGTTGCCGGGACACTTCAACGTCGCCAACGCGCTGGGGGCTTTCGCGGCCGCGCTGGCCCTGGGGGTCGAGCCGGAAGCGGCTGCGGCCGGGCTGGCGCGGGCGGCGCGGGTGCCGGGACGGTTCGAGCCGATCGACGAGGGACAGCGCTTCTCGGTCCTGGTCGACTACGCGCACACTCCGGACTCGCTGGAGAACGTGCTGCGGGCGGCGCGGCGGCTGACGCCCGGCCGGGTGATCTCGGTCTTCGGCGCTGGCGGCGACCGCGACCGCGACAAGCGGCCGAAGATGGGCCGGGCCGGGGCCGAGCTCTCCGACCTCGCCATTGTCACCTCCGACAACCCGCGGTCGGAGTCGCCCGCGGCGATCGTCGCCGAAGTCGCGGCTGGGACCGGTGGCGGCGGCGAGGTGGTGGTCGAGGTCGACCGCCGGGCCGCGATCGCGCTGGCGCTCGGCCGGGCCGAGGCCGGCGACACCGTGGTCATCGCCGGCAAGGGCCACGAGCAGGGGCAGGAGCTCGAGGCCGGGCGCAAGATCCCCTTCGACGATCGCGAGGTCGCCCGCGAGGAGCTGCGGAAGCTGGGCGGCTCGGCATGAGGCTGACCCCGGAGGAGATCGCGGCGGCGCTGGGAGCCGAGGTCGTCGCCGAGGGCGGGCCGGGCGCGCCGGTTCGGGCCACGATCGACTCCGCCGCCAGCGGCCCCGGCGAACTCTTCTTCGGCCTGCGCGGCGCCAACCGCGACGGCGGCGAGTTCGCGCCCGCCGCGATCGAAGGCGGGGCCTGGGGCGTGGTCGCCCGCGGCGAGGTGCTGTCGTCCTTTGCATCGCTATCCGGCACAAAAGACGACAGCGGGGGGAGTGGGTCCTGGGTTTTTGCCGTCGAGGATCCGCTGGCGGCGATGCAGTCGCTGGCGCGGGTCTGGCGCCGGTCCCTGGGCGCCCGTGTCGTCGGCGTCACCGGCTCGGTCGGCAAGACCTCGGTCAAGGACATCGCCAAGACCCTGCTGCCGGGCCGGGTCCATGCCAACCGCGAGAACCTCAACACCGAGATCGGGTTGCCGCTGACGGTGCTCGAAGCTCCCGACGACACCGACCTGATGGTGCTGGAGATGGCGATGCGCGGCGCTGGCCAGATCGCCGAGCTGGGCGAGATCGCCGCGCCGGACGTGGCGGTGATCACCAACGTCGGCCCGGTCCACGTCGAGCTGCTGGGGTCGGTTGCGGCGATCGCGGCGGCCAAGGCGGAGCTGCTCGACTTCCTCGCGGCCGACGGGTACGCGATCGCCCCGGTCGCCGCCGGCGAGCTGGAGCCGCACCTGGAGCGGGCGCCGCGGCTGTTGCGCTTCGGCCCCGGCGGCGACGTCGAGGCGGTCGAGTCGAAGCTGGTGGAGGGGGTGACCGAGGCGCGGATCTCCACTCCCGCGGGCAGCCAGGTTTTCCACTTCCCCTTCGCCGAGGCGCACAACCTGACCAACGCGCTGGCCGCCGTCGCGGTCGGCATCGCCCTCGGCGCGCCGCTCGCCGGGATGGCCGACCGCGCCGCGGACATAGGATTCTCCCGCTTCCGCGGCGAGCGCATCGAGCTCGGCGATGGGATCGTCCTCGTGAACGACTGCTACAACGCCAACCCGGTGTCGATGCGCGCGGCGCTCGACCATCTCGCGACGCTCGGCGCGTCGCGCACGGTTGCCGTGCTCGGCGAGATGGGCGAGCTCGGCCCTGGCGGTCCCGGCTTCCACCGCGAGGTCGGCGAGCACGCCCGCGCCGCCGGCGTCGACATGGTGCTCGGCGTCGGCCTGGCGGCCCGCGACTACGGGCCCGACGAGCTGGTCGCCGACCCCGCCGAGGCGGCGGAGCTGCTGGCCGCCCAGCTGGAGCCCGGGGACGCGGTTCTCGTCAAGGGCTCGCGCTCGGCCGGGCTCGAGGCCGTCGCGGCCGAGTTGGCGGAGCTGGTCTGATGGGCGAAGTCCTGATCGCGGGGATGGCGGCGATGCTGATCTGCATCTTCCTCGGCCCCAAATTCATCGAATACCTGCGGGTCCGGGAGTTCGGCCAGCACATCCGCGAGGACGGGCCGCAGGAGCACCACGCCAAGGCGGGAACGCCGACGATGGGCGGCCTGATCATCTTCGTCGCGATCTGCGTGCCCTACCTCGTCCTCTCCGAGCGCGACGCCCAGAGCCTGACCGTCTTCGGCGTCGCCCTCGGCTGCGCCGCGATCGGCTTCGCCGACGACTTCATCAAGATCGTCAAACGCCGCTCGCTAGGCCTCGCGGCCCGCTGGAAGATCCTCTTCCAGGTGCTCCTGGCGCTGGTCCTCTGGTGGGTGGCGCGCCACGAGGTCGGGCTCGAACCGATCCTCTACTTCCGCATCGGCGCCGCCAGCGTCGACCTCGGCCCGGTCCTCTACTTCGTCCTCGTCTTCCTCGTCCTCTCCGGCTTCTCCAACGGGGTCAACCTCACCGACGGCCTCGACGGCCTCGCCGCCGGGTCCTGCGCGATCGTCCTGCTCGCCTACACCGCGATCGCCTTCGTCGCCAACGAGCAGCAGGACCTGGCCCTGCTCTCGGCCTGCCTGGTCGGCGCCTGCATCGGCTTCCTCTGGTTCAACGCCTTTCCGGCCTCGATCTTCATGGGGGACACCGGCTCGCTCGGGTTGGGCGGGGCGATCGGGGCCCTGGCGGTGATGACCCAGACCGAGGTGCTGCTGCTGATCATCGGCGGCATCTTCGTGATCGAGGCGCTCTCGGTGGCGATCCAGGTCTTCTCCTTCAAGACCTTCCGTCGCCGGGTCTTCCTGATGGCGCCGCTGCACCATCACTTCGAGATGATGGCCTGGTCGGAGACGAAGATCATGCTGCGCTTCTGGATCATCGCGGCGGTGTGCTCCGGGATTGGGTTCACGCTTTATCAGCAGTCGATTGGACGCTGAGGGCGGCGTGAGAGAGTCAGGTGTCCCTCTTGCTTGCTGTCTTTTTCGCCGCTGAGAGGCCCATCACTCGCTGAGCTGAAAGGCGAAAAAGGTAGCGCCGCTGCGCCAGAGGGACACCCGACTCTCTCCAACGAGCCGACAGGGTCTTACGGGTAGAGGGCGAATCTGTTCTGGATGAGTGCGCCGCCGACCAGGAGACTTCGCCCGGAGTTGCCGGAGGGTCCGTTTCTGGTCGTGGGACTGGCGCGGTCGGGGCAGGCCGTTGCACGGTTGCTCGCGGGGCGGGGAGAGAGGGTCCGGGGGGTTGATGCGGGGAATCCGAAAGGGGTGGGAAGGCTTTCGGGGGCTGGCGTCGAAGTGTTTTTGGAATCGGATGGACTTGCACTGCTCGAGGGGACGCGGACTGTCGTCAAGAGCCCGGGCGTTCCCCGGGAGGCGGCGGTGATCGCCGCCGCTCTGGAGCGGGGGATCGACGTGGTGGGGGAGCTCGAGCTGGCCTGGCGGGCGCTGCCGAACCGCTTCATCGCCGTGACCGGGACCAACGGCAAGACGACCACGGTGGAGCTGCTGGGGCACGTCTACCGCAGCGCCGGTGAGCCGGTCGCGGTCGCCGGCAACGTCGGCACGCCGCTCTCGGAGCTGGTCGGGCAGGTCGAGCCGGACGCGACGGTGATCTGCGAGGCCTCCAGCTTCCAGCTCGAGGACACGAGCTTCTTCGCGCCCGAGTGCGCGGTCTTCCTCAACCTCGCGCCGGACCACCTGGACCGCCACCACGACCTCGAGTCCTACCTGGCGGCGAAGCTGCGGATCTTCGCCAACCAGGGCAACGACGACGTCGCCGTCTACAACGCCGACGACCCCGAGCTGGCCGGGGTCGACCTCGGCGGTTGCGCCCGGCGCCTCGCCTTCTGCGCCGGCCCCCGCCCCGACTGCGAGGTGGCGCTGGCCGCGGGGACGATCTTCTACGACGGCGAGCCGCTGCTGGCAGTCGAGGAGCTGGGCCTGTTCGGTGAGCACAACGTCCACAACGCGATGGCCGCCGCCGCCGCGGCTCTCTCGATGGGGCTCGACCGCGAGGCGGTGCGCGCGGGCCTGCGCACCTTCGCCGGCGTGCCGCACCGCTTGGAGGAGGTTGCCGAGATCGCCGGCGTCCGCTTCGTCAACGACTCGAAGGCGACCAACGTCGCCTCCGCCGGCGTCGGCATCCGCGCCTTCGAGGGCGGCGTCCACGCGATCCTCGGCGGCAGCGACAAGGGCGAGCCCTTCGCTCCTCTGCTCGACTCGATCGTCGAGCGCTGCACCGCCTGCTATCTGATCGGCGAAACCAGCGAGCGGATGGCGTCGGAGCTGGCACCCGCGGTCGACTCCGGGGTCTCCCTGGAGCTGCGCTCCGATCTCGAGGACGCCGTCGTGCGCGCCGCCTCCCTCGCCAAGCCCAGCGAAGTCGTTCTGCTCTCGCCCGCCTGCGCCAGCTTCGACGCCTTCGAGAACTTCGAGCATCGCGGCGAGCGCTTCCGCGAGATCGTCGAGGGGCTGCGGTGAGCGCCTTCCCGGTCGCGCTCGGCCGCCTCGGCCTCGGCAGGTCCGCCAAGGGCAGGGCGAAGAAGCGCTCGCGCTCGCGGCCCGTATCGGCCGAGTACAACATGCTGCTGACCGCCACCCTCTGCCTGCTGGCCCTGGGCGCGGTGATGGTCTTCTCGGCCAGCTCGACCACCCGCATCCTCCAGGACGGCGGCCTCTCCGACAGCGCCTTCTACCTCAAGCGGACGCTGATGTTCGGCGCCGTCGGCCTGGTCCTGATGCACCTCACCGCCCGCCACGGGCTCAAGGCGGTGCGCGAGCTGACCCCGGTCATCCTCGGGGTCTCGCTCTTCCTGCTGGTCGCCGTGCTCGGCGTCGGCTCCACCGTCAACGGCGCCAGCCGCTGGATCGGCTCCGGCTTCCTCCAGATCCAGCCCTCGGAGCTGGCCAAGGTTGCGCTGATCCTCTACGGGGCCGATCTGCTGGCCCGCAAGCCGAAGCGAGCCCGCTCGATCGAAGGCTTCATGCCGCTCCTGGTCGTCTCCGCCGCCGCCTGCCTCCTGATCATGCTCGAGCCCGACATGGGGACGACGATGGTGATCGCCTTCGCCGTCGGCGCCACCCTGATCGCCGCCGGCGCCCGGCCCCGCGACCTCGGGCTGATCGCGCTGGCGATCGGCGGCGCGGCGCTGCTGATGACGATCGTCGAGCCCTACCGGATGGCCCGCCTGACCGGGTTCCTCAACCCCGGCTCCGACGCCAGCGGGGCGGGGTTCCAGGCGGCCCAGGCAAAGATCGCGCTCGGCTCCGGCGGCATCTTCGGCGTCGGCATCGGCAACGGCGTCGAGAAGGCCTTCTACCTGCCCGAGGCCCATACCGACATGATCTCCGCCGTGATCGGCGAGGAGCTCGGCCTGGTCGGCATCGTCGGCGTCGTCGGCCTGTTCGCGATGTTCGGCTACGCCGGGCTCAAAGTCGCCCAAAAGGCCAAGGACGCCTACGGCCGCCTGCTGGTCGCCGGCCTCACCTCCTTGATCCTCGTCCAGGCGACGATCAACCTCTTCGCGGTGATGGGCCTGGCGCCGCTGACCGGGGTGCCGCTGCCCTTCGTCTCCTACGGCAACAGCAGCCTGATGGCGACCCTGTTCGCCGTCGGCCTGATCCTCAACGTCGCCCGCGGCGGCACCGCCAAGGCGGCGCGCGCTTCGACGGGGGGCCGCGCTGGCAAACTGCGCGTCGTCGAAGGCGGGCGCACGCCCAGCCGCGAAAGGAGCCGAGCGAGCGGTGCCAGGAAAGCCAAAGGTCGTGGTGGCAGCGGGGGGAACCGCGGGTCACGTGGTCCCCGCCATGGCGGTCGCCGCCGAGCTTCGGGCTAGCGGCGCCGAGGTCTCCTTCCTGGGGACGCGGGAGAAGATCGAGGCCGAGCTGGTCCCGGCCGCCGGCTACGAGATCGATTTCGTCAAGGTCCGGGGGATCGACCGCAAGAACCCGCTGCGGGCGGCACGGGCCGGGTTCGAGGCCCTGGGGGCGGTTGCCGCGGCCCGAGCGGCGCTGCGGGAGCGCGGCGCCGACGTCGTCATGGGCGGCGGCGGCTACGTCGCCGGCCCGGCCGGCCTGGCGGCGAGCCTATCTGGGACGCCGCTGGTGCTGACCGAGGCCGACAGCCACCTCGGCCTCGCCAACCGCCTGCTGGCGCGGCGGGCCCGCCGCGTCTGCCTCGCCTTCCCGATCGCGGGGAGGGAGGGTGAGCGCTACCTGGTCACCGGGAGGCCGGTGCCGCGGGAGATCTTCGCGGCCGACCGCGAGGCTGCGCGTCGCCGCTTCGGGATCGCCCCGGCGATCCGCTGCCTGTTCGTCGTCGGCGGCAGCCAGGGCGCCCGCTCGGTCAACTTCGCCGCCCTCGAAGCCTTCGCCGAGCGCGACGGGCGCGACTTCCAGGTCCTGCACCTGAGCGGCCGCCGCGACCACGAGGAGCTGGAGCGCCGGCTCGAGGCGGCGCCGAACCGCGACGGCTACACCCTGGTCGGCTACGACCCCGCCGGGCTCGCCGACTTCCTCGCGGCCTCCGACCTCGTCCTGGGACGGTCGGGCGGCTCGATCTTCGAGGTGACCGCGGCCGGGCGGCCGGCGATCCTGGTGCCCTACCCCCACGCGACCGCCGACCACCAGAGTGCCAACGCGGCCTGGATGGAGCGGGCCGGGGCGGCAACGGTGCTGCCCGATTCCGAGCTGGGCGGGGAGGCCGGGGCCGAGCGGCTGCGGGCCACGGTGGCGGCGATTCTCGGCGACGCGGGGCGGCTCGAGGCGATGGCGGCGGCCTCCCGAGCCCTGGCCAGGCCCGATGCGGCTCGCCAGATCGCCGACGAGGTCCTGGCGGCGGCCCGATGAGCGGCGCGGGGGCCTGGAGCGGGCGGCGGCTGCACTTCATCGGCGTCGGCGGCGCCGGGATGAGCGGCCTCGCGCTGGTCTGCGCCCGGCTCGGCGCCACGGTCACCGGCAGCGACCGCAGCGACTCCTCTTATATGGAGCGTCTGCGCCGGGCGGGACTCGAGCCCGCGGTCGGCCACGATGGTGCCAACCTGCCGCAGGGGGCCGAGGTGGTCGTCTCCACCGCGATCGGCGCCGACAACCCGGAGCTGGCGCTGGCGCGGGAGCGCGGCGTCGAGCCGATCCACCGCGGAGCCCTGCTGGCCGAGCTCTGCGCCAAGAAGCGGCTGATCGCGATCGCCGGCACCCACGGCAAGACGACGACGACGGCGATGGCGGTCTGGGCACTGCGGGCGATCGGCGCCGACCCGGCCTTCTTCGTCGGCGGCGAGGTGCCGGGGGTGGGGGAGGACGGCGCCGCCGCCAACGCCGGCTGGGGCGAGAGCGAGTGGGTGGTCGCCGAGGCTGACGAGAGCGACGGGAGCTTCCTCGAGCTGAAGCCGGAGATCGCGGTCGTCACCAACGTCGAGATGGACCACCACACGCGCTGGGGCTCACTGGCCGAGTTGCATCTGGCCTTCGAGCGCTTCACCGAGCCGGCGGCGGGCGTGGTCCTGCCGGCGGCCGCCACCGCCGGCGGCGAGGGCGGCACCGGCGCCGAGCGCCTCTACGACCGGATCGCCGCGGGCAGGGAGGTGAGGCGCTTCTCCGACACCGTCCCGGAGGAGCCGGCGCTGAGCTTGGCGGTCCCGGGCCGCCACAACCGGGCCAACGCCCGCGCTGCCCTGGCCGCGATCGAGCTGGCCGGGCTCGACGTCGCGGCAGCCGCGGCGGCCCTCGAGAGCTTCCCCGGGGTGCGGCGGCGGCTGGAGGTGAAGGGGTCCAGGGGCGAGACCCGCGTCTATGACGACTACGCGCATCATCCGACCGAGGTCCGCGCCGCGCTCTCGGCCCTGCGCGAGCTCGAACCCGAGTACCTGATCGCCGTCTTCCAGCCGCATCTCTACTCCCGCACCAAGGCGCTCGCGACCGAGTTCGGCGCCGCCCTGACCCTGGCCGACGAGGTGATCGTGCTCGACGTCTACCCGGCTCGCGAGGAGCCGGTCGGCGAGCTCGCCGGGGTCAGCGGGCTGCGGGTCGCCCAGGCGGCGGCGGAGCGGGCGGGGGGGAAGCCGGTCTGGTGGCTGCCCGATGCGGAGACGGCCCGGCGGGCGCTCGTGGACCGGCTCGATCGGGACGGCACCGTTCTGGTCACGATCGGAGCCGGCGACGTCTTCAGGCTCGGCGAGTCGCTGCTGGAGGAGGGCGGATGAACGCACCTCCCGCCGGCGTCCAGCCTGACCATCCCCTGGCGCGCCTGACCACCGTCCGCACCGGCGGGGCCGCCGACTGGTTCGCCCGCCCGTCGACCGAGCCGGAGCTGGTCGAGATGCTGCGCTGGGCCGACGCCGCGGCCGTGGCGGTAGGACTGATCGGGTCCGGCTCGAACCTGCTCGTAGCCGACGATGGATTCCACGGACTCGCAATCAAGCTGGACGGCGACCTCGCGACGATCGAGCGCGACGGTGAGGCAATCCTCTGCGGCGGCGGCGCCCGCCTGCCATCGGCCGCGGCCAAGGCCGCCGGCTGGGGCCTCTCGGGGCTCGAGTTCGGGATCAACATCCCCGGCACCGCGGGCGGGGCGGTGCGGATGAACGCCAACGCCTACGGCGGCCAGCTGGCCCGGGTGCTCGACTGGGTCGAGGTCAGCACCGCGGCGGGCACCGACCGCCGTGCCCCCGACCGGCTCGACTTCTCCTATCGGCGCTCGAACCTGCGCCCCGGCGAAGTGGTCAGCCGGGCCTCGTTCCGGCTCCGACCCGGTGACCCCGAGACGATCCGCGCGGCCCTGGCGACGATGCGCGAGCTCCGCCGCGAGGCCCAGCCCTCGGGGATCAAGACCTTCGGCTCGACCTTCAAGAATCCCGAGGACGAGCGTGCCGAGGGCCGCTCGGCGGGGCAGTTGCTGGAGGCTGCCGGTTGCCGCGGCCTCCGTCATGGCGGCGCCCGCTTCTCCGAGAAGCACGCCAACTTCGTCGAGAACACGGGTGAGGCGAGCACCGAGGACGTGCTGGAGCTGATGGCGGAGGGCCGCCGCCGCGTCCACGCCGAGTTCGGAGTCGAGCTGGAGCCGGAGGTCCAGGTGCTGGGCGAGGTGCGTTGGCCCGGCAGCTGGGAGCTGTGATCTCGCGGCTGTGGCGGGGGATCGCGGTGATCCTGGCCGTGATCGCCGTCGCCTTCGTCGCCCAGAAGCTCTTTGGTGACAAGACGGTCCTCGGCACGGTGCGGGTGCCGAAGCCGGCGGCGGTGATCGGCAGCGGCGAAGACGCGGTCGCGGTCACCGGGGGCGGTGCGGTCGTGCGCTGGTGGCCACTGCCGGATTCGCCCGCGTTGCCACTCCTGCCGCTCTCGGAACCCCCGCGGGGCAAACGGCTGGCCGGCCCGATGCTGCAGCAGGTCCGGGTGCTGGGCGCCGCGCCGCCAGCCCTGCGCCCATACCTCGCCGCCAGCCGCTACGGCGAAAGCGGGGTGGACGTGGAAACGACCTCGGGGATCGAACTGCGTTTCGGCGACGCTTCGCTGGTGGCGCAGAAGTGGAAGTCGGCGGCGGCGATCCTCGCCGACCCTGAGATTACGGCGCTCGATTATGTAGACCTGAGCGCTCCCGGGCGGCCCACCTACGCCGGCTCTGGGCATGCGCTTCCGCCCGCATCTTGAACTCTCGACCAAAGGGTTAGAGTCGGCAAACCCTCAAGTACAAGTCGAGGTCTGGGCGTGCATGATGCCTTTCGCCCGTTTGACAGAGGCGCCACAATGCCCTACGTTCAGCGGAATTTCCGTACTTGAAGCGAAGGCTCGAACCCTTGAGCCTTGCTGAAGGCTCGGACATAAAAGGGCTCAACTCAAACAACAGCTGTCTCGGCCACCTGGCGGGAGCAGCTAAGGAAGAAATCGGGAGATGGAATCCACTTACCTCGCGGTCATAAAGGTCGTCGGAGCTGGCGGCGGCGGTACCAACGCGGTCAGCCGCATGATCGATGCCGGCATTCGCGGCGTCGAGTTCGTCGCGGTCAACACCGACGCCCAGGCCCTGCAGGCCTGCGACGCCGACATCAAGCTTTCGATCGGCCAGGAGCTGACCCGCGGCCTCGGTGCCGGGGGTAATCCCGAGGTCGGAGCGGGCGCCGCGGCCGAGAGCCGCGACGAGATCAAGGAGGCGCTGAAGGGCGCCGACATGGTCTTCGTCACCGCCGGCGAGGGTGGCGGCACCGGCACCGGCTCGGCCCCGGTGATCGCCGAGATCGCCAAGGAAGAGATCGGCGCCCTCACCGTCGGCGCCGTGACCAAGCCATTCGAGTTCGAGGGCAAACGGCGCATGCAGCAGGCGCTCGAGGGCATCGAGAAGCTGCGCAACAACGTCGACACCCTGATCATCGTCCCGAACGAGAAGCTGCTGCAGGCGGTCGAGCGGCGCACCAGCGTGCTGGAGGCGTTCCGTCAGGCCGACGACATCCTCCGCCAGGGCGTGCAGGGGATCACCGACCTGATCACGATCCCCGGTCTGATCAACCTCGACTTCGCCGACGTGCGCACGATCATGCGCGACGCCGGCTCTGCCCTGATGGGCGTCGGTTCCGCCTCCGGCGAGGCCCGCGCTCTCGATGCCGCCAAGGCGGCGATCACCTCGCCGCTGATCGAGGAGTCGATCAAGGGCGCGACCGGGATGCTGCTGAACATCACCGGCCCCGAGGACCTCGGCCTGTTCGAGGTCAACGAGGCGGCGCAGCTGGTCCAGGCCGAGGCCGACGACAACGCCAACATCATCTTCGGCTCGGTCGTCGACCAGTCGATGAAAGACGAAGTCCGGGTCACCGTGATCGCCACCGGCTTCGAAGGATTCGAGCTGCTGGCCCGCTCGCCGCAGCGGGTGCGACGGCGGTACGAGGCGAAGCCGCGGATCGCGGCTGACGACACCGACATCCGCAAATTGCGGGTGAGCGACGACGACATCGACGTGCCGGGGTTCCTCAAAGACTGACCCCGGCGACACCCTTCCAATCGCAATACGTCTAATGCCCTAATCGGGTATGGTCGCGTATTCATACGCCGCAAAAGGTGGAAGCGACGCCGTCGCCGACCCCACCTAGGCACGATTACAGAGGAGGTCCCGATGACCGGGATCAACAACAACGGGGCGAGCCCGAACGGCCGTCTCGAAATGCACCGCCTGGGAGACCTCACGGTCCTGGAGCACATCCAGCGGGTCCCCAAGGAATCCAGGGTCAAGTCGATGGCGAAAGCCGGCTGGCAGCCCAAAAAGCAGGGGATCCTGCTGGTCGCGAAGATCACCGATGGAAGGCACCTCGGTGTGCTGCATGTCTATGACGGCGGCACGCGCTGGAGGTTGGGCCTGAAGACGGTAGGGGAAGATCACCAGGTCCCCTGCTGGGTCGAGGACATGACCGAGGCGGAAGCTGCCGAGAAGTTCGACATCTTCAACTCGGAGTCGAAGAAGCCGACCGCCTACGACCATTACAAGGTCGGGGTGGCCTACGGCGAGCCCTACCAGACCGCAATCAAACGGGCGCTGGACTCGCTCGGGTTGATTGGCGGCGAGTCGTCGAGCTACGGCAACGGCGAGCCGGGCCAGGTGGCCGCGCTGGCCGCCTGCAAGCGGGTCGTCGACGGCGCCTACAAGGAGCACAAGGAGCTCGGCGAGGCGCCACAGCGCTGGGACCTCGCGGCGGAGCGGCTTGCGGAGGTGCTCGCGATCCTGCGGGACGCCTACGCCGATGACAGTGCCCACGATGCGGACATGATCCAGGCGGTGGCACGTTTGCGGACCCAGCACGGCCAGATGGAGATGCCCACCCGTCGGCACCTCGTCAACACCATCGGCACCGCGACCGCGGCGCGGTGGCGATCATGGGCGCAGGGCAACATCGAAAGGTCTGGCAGCCAGGGAGGCTCCTCGTCGAGGGCGACCTTCATCGCGACGCTGCTCGCGACGGAGCACAACGGCTCGGCGGAAGGCGGCGCTGAGCTCCATACCGCGCTCTCGAAAAAAAGCGTAGTCGCCAGCTAGGCCCGGTTGAACCGGCGCCACGCTCGGGCCGCGGTCGGGGCGGGCGAGCTGGGATGCACGGCGGCACCCTCGGCGAAGGCCGAGAGCGGTCAGTACTCGAGGGAGGGGCGGTCGGAGGCGCGAGCCTTCGGCCGCTCCGTCGCGCCGCGCGAGCCCGCGGGCGCCAAGCTTCCGCCGTCAATATCCTCCGCCCGGTGGACCTCCGGCGCACGTCTCTATACCCACAGCACGTCGAGCTCGGCGCGAAGATAGTGCCGTTTGCGGGGTGGGAGATGCCCGTCACGTACGAGGGCATCAGGGAGGAGCACTCGGCGGTGCGGACGCATGTGGGGATGTTCGACGTCTCGCACATGGGCGAGGTCGAGGTCGAGGGGCCCGGCGCGCTCGCGTTCCTGCAGCTGATGCTCTCCAACGACGTCGCCAGGATCGAGGTCGGCGGCGCTCAGTACTCCTGCCTCTGCCAGGAGGACGGCGGGGTGATCGACGACCTCTTCGTCTACCGGCTCGGGGGCGACCGCTATCTCGTCGTCACCAACGCCTCCAACCACGAGATCGACCTCGCCTGGCTCGGTCGCTGGAGCCGCGACCTCGACGTCTCCGTCCGCGACGTCGCCGAGCGCTACGCGATGCTCGCGGTACAGGGCCCACACGCCCGCGCCGTCCTCGGCCGTGCGCTCGGGGTCGAGCTGCCGCCGCGGATGCGGGTCTCGCCGGTCCGGGTCGGCCGCCGCCCGGCGCTGGCCTGCGGCACCGGCTACACCGGCGAGGACGGAGTCGAGCTGCTGCTGGACCCCGAGGTGGCGCCGCCGATCTGGGCCGAGCTGCTCGACGCCGGCGTCGTCCCCTGTGGGCTCGGCGCCCGCGACACCCTGCGGCTCGAGGTCTGCTTCCCGTTGCACGGCCACGAGCTCAGTCCCGAGCGCAACCCGATCGAGGCCGGCCTCGGCTGGTGCTGCGTCGAGTCGACCGGCTTCCTCGGCTCCGAGGTCGTCGCCCGGGCCCGCGCCGAGGCCACGGCCGAGCGCCTGGCTCCGTTCCTGATCGAGGGCGCCGGCATTCCTCGCGACGGCAACCCGGTCCTGGTCGGCGAGGAGACGGTCGGGGTCGTGACCAGTGGCACCTTCTCGCCCTCGCTGGAGCGCGGCGCCGGCCTGGCCTACGTCCGCGCCGACCTGGCCGAGCCCGATACCGAGCTGGAGATCGACGTGCGCGGCAAGCGTCGCGCCGCCCGGGTAGCGTCCAAGCCCCTCTACCGGAAAGCGAGCTGAGTCTTGTCCGAAGCCAACTACCCAGACGACCTGCGTTACCACGACCAGCACGACTGGGTCCGGCTCGAGGGCGACGAGCACGCCTTCTTCGGGATCACCTGGTACGCCCAGGACTCGCTCGGGGAGGTCGTCTTCTACGACCCGCCGGAGCTCGGCGCGACGATCGACAAAGACGCCTCCTATGCCGAGGTCGAGTCGGTCAAGGCGGTCTCCGACGTGATCGCGCCGATGTCCGGCGAGATCGTCGAGGTCAACGACGTGCTCGAGGACGCGCCGGAGACGATCAACGGGGACCCCTACGGCGAGGGCTGGCTGGTCAAGGTCCGCCTGACCGCGCCGCGCGAGGCGGAGGGCCTGCTCGACGCCGGCGAATACCGCAAGCTGCTCGAGGGCTAGCGGCGAGAGCCGCCCGCCCGCTTCCCTAGCCTTAGTCACTTGACCCGCTACACCTCAGCCACCCCCGACGACCGGGCCGAGATGCTCGCCGCGATCGGCGTCGATTCGACCGCCGAGCTGTTCGAGCAGATCCCGGAGCCGCTGCGCCTGGGCCGCCCGCTGGCGCTGCCGGACGGGCTCAGCGAGGCAGAGGTCTACGAGCGCCTGGCCGAGCTGGCGGCGCGCAACGCCGACGCCGAAGCCGAGGTCTGCTTCGTCGGGGCCGGGATGTACGACCACTACGTGCCGGCGATCGTCGACGCGATCACCTCGCGCTCGGAGTTCCTCACGCCCTACACGCCCTACCAACCCGAGATCTCCCAGGGCGGGCTGCAGGTGATGTTCGAGTTCCAGACGGCGATGTCGGAGCTGACCGGGCTGCCGGTCTCCAACGCCGGCCTCTACGAGGGGCCGTCCTCGGTCGCCTCCGCCGGCTACCTGGCGATGGGAGCGACCAAGCGCCGCCGCTTCGTCGTCTCCCGCGGCGTCCACCCGCACAGCCGCGAGACGCTCGCCACCTACTCCGAGGGCTACGGGGCCGAGGTGGTCGAGGTCGGACTCGAGGGCGGGCTGACCGACGCCGCCGCGCTGGCCGCGGCGGTCGACGGCGAGACCGCCGCCGTGATCCTCCAGAGCCCCAACTTCCTCGGCGCGGTCGAGGACGTCAAGGCCCTCGGCGCCGCGGCGAAGGAGCACGGTGCCCTGCTGGTCGTCGCCTGCGACCCGATGACTCTCGGGATCCTCAAGCCGCCGGGCGAGTGCGGCGCGGACATCGCTCTCGGCGAGGGCCAGCCGCTCGGCAACCGGCTCGACTTCGGCGGGCCCTCGTTCGGCTTCTTCTGCGCGACCGAGGCCCAAATCCGCCGCATGCCCGGGCGAATCGCCGGCGAGACCGAGGACGTCGACGGCCGCCGCGGCTTCGTCCTCGCCCTGCAGACCCGCGAGCAGCACATTCGCCGCGAGAAAGCGACCAACAACATCTGCACCGCCCAGGCGCTGAACGCGCTGGGGGCGATGGTCCACCTCGCCTGGCTCGGCCGCGAGGGCTTCCGCGAGCTCGGTGAGCTGCTGGTCCAGCGCACCGCCTACGCCCGCGAGCGCCTGGCCGCGGTCGAGGGCGTGGAGCTGCTGCACGAGGCGCCGGTCGCGCGCGAGTTCGCCGTCCGCCTCGACGCCCCGGTTGGCGCCGTCCTCGACCACTGCGCCGAGCGCGGCATCGCCGCCGGCTACCCGCTCGGCCGCGAGTACCCCGAGCACGAGGACGGCCTCCTGGTCGCGATCACCGAGCGCCGCACGCCCGCGCAAATCGATGAGCTCGCCGAGGCGATCGGTGGCGCGATCGCGGGATTCCATGCGCATGGCGCTTTTCTCGGCGATAGGCCGAGTAAGGCGCCAGTGGCGGAGGGGGTCGCGTGAACGCGATGACCGAGACCCCGATGCAGCGCGAACGCGCGCGGACGATCTACGAGAAGTCGAAGCCGAGCCGGCGCGCGGCCGTGCTGCCGGATGCCGGCGTTCCCGAGCGGCCACTGGAGGAGCTGATCCCGGCCAACCTCCTGCGGGCCGAGCCGCCGCGCCTGCCGGAGATCGCCGAGCCGGAGATCGTCCGCCACTACAACCGTCTCTCGCGCCGCAACTTCGACCTCGACAGCGGCTTCTACCCGCTCGGCTCCTGCACGATGAAGCACAACCCGCGGCTGAACGAGCGGGTCGCGGCCCTGCCCGGCCACGCCCGCCTGCACCCGGCCCAGGACCCGCGCCGAGCCCAGGGGGCGCTGGAGCTGATGTGGCTGCTGCAGCAGTCGCTGAGCGAGATCTGCGGCCTGCCCCACGTTAGCCTCCAGCCCTCGGCCGGCTCTCACGGCGAGCTCGCCGGCCTGCTGCTGACCCGCGCCTTCCACGCCGATCGCGGCGAAACCCGGACCAAGGTCCTCGCTCCCGACACCTCGCACGGGACCAACCCGGCCTCGGTGACGATGGCCGGCTACGAGGTGGTCAAAGTCGCGACGGACGAGCGCGGCGGGGTGGAGATGGACGACCTGCGGGCGAAGATCGACGCCGACCCCGACCAGGTTGCCTGCCTGATGCTGACCAACCCGAACACGCTCGGCCTCTTCGACCAGAGCATCGCCGAGATCGCCCGCCTCATTCACGAGGCGGGGGGGACGCTCTACTACGACGGCGCCAACCTCAACGCCGTGATGGGCCAGTCGCGCCCGGGTGACATGGGCTTCGACATCGTCCACCTCAACCTGCACAAGTCGTTCAGCCAGCCGCACGGCGGCGGCGGCCCCGGCGCCGGCCCGATCGCCGTCTCCGAGCGGATCGCACCCTTCCTGCCGCGCCCGCAGGTGGTCCGGCGCGAGAGCGACAACGGCGGCGGCCCCAGCTTCGACCTCGACTTCGAGCGGCCGAAGTCGATCGGCCGCCTGCGCGGCTTCCAGGGCAACTTCGGCGTCTTCGTCCGCTCCTACGCCTACATCCTCAGCCTCGGCGCCGATGGCCTCGCCGAGGCCTCGGAGACCGCCGTCCTCAACGCCAACTACCTGAAGGCGCGCCTGTCCGAGGGCCGCGCCGGCGAGCGCCTCCCAGTCGCCTTCGACCGCCACTGCATGCACGAGTTCGTCCTCTCCGGCAAGCCGATGAAGAGGGAACTCGGCCTGGCGACCCTGGACCTGGCCAAGCGGCTGCTCGACTTCGGCTTCCACCCGCCGACCGTCTACTTTCCGCTCCTGGTCGAGGAGGCGCTGATGGTCGAGCCGACCGAGACCGAGACCAAGGAGAGCCTCGACGCCTTCGCCGACGCCGTCGAGAAGATCCTCGCGGAGGCCGAGACCGATCCCGAGATCGCCAAGAGCGCTCCCTATACCACCCCGGTGCGCCGCCTCGACGAGGTCAAAGCGACCCGGCGTCCGGTTGTGCGCCAGCCGCTGTGAATGACTGACACCCATCCCGGTAGGGGTTCCACTTAACTTTTTCGAGTTACGTCGGTGGCTGCCGACGGTGGCTGCTCGCGAAAAAGTACAAGACGTTCCACCCCTGCCGGGATGGGTGTCAGAGCTCCGGGAGCTCCTGCTCGAGCTCGAGAACGGGCGCGAAGAGATCGCCCAAGCGCTCGATGCGGTCGAGCACGGCGTCGAACTCGAAGACGAGCGAGCTGCCGTCGCCGCTTTCGGCCACGGTCCCGACCTCGTCCCAGGTGACCGGGGTCGAGGCGGTAGGTCGGGCCCGCGCCCGCAGCGAGTAGACGGCGATCGTCGTCTTGCGCTGGTGGTTCTGGGACCAGTCGACGAAGACCTTGCCCTCGCGTTCGACCTTTTTCATCTTCGAGACGACCAGGTCCGGCGTCTGCTTCTCCAGCAGATGGGCGATCGCTTTGGCGAACGGTTTGGTGAGCTCGTAGTTGACTTTCTTGGAGTTGAGCGGGACGTAGACCTGTAGGCCCTTGGAGCCCGAGGTCTTCGGAAACGACTCGACCCCGAAGTGGTCGAACAGCTCGCGCAGCCGCAGTCCGACCCGGCAGCAGTCGACGATGTCGGCCGGGGGACCGGGATCGAGGTCGAAGGCGAGCACGGTCGGCCGTTTCGGCGCCCGCGCCAGCGAGAGCGAGGGATGCAACTCGATCGAGGCGAGCTGCGCCATCCATACCAGCGTCGGACGGCCGTCGCAGACGCAGAAGTCGATCTTGCCGGCGTTGGGCCCGGCTTCCACGTGCGCCGTCTTCACCCATTTCGGCCGATGCTTGGGGCAGCGCTTCTCGAAGAAGGCGGCGTCGAGGTCCTCGACGCCTTCGGGAAAGCGGCGCAGCGTCACCGCCCGGCCGCTGAGGTGGGGCACCAGCGCGTCCGCCACCTTGGCGTAGTAGTCGACGACCTCGCCCTTGGTGAAGCCGGCCTGCGGGTAGAGGACCTTGTCGAGATTGGTGAGCTTCAGCTCACGCCCGTCGACCTCGACCACCTGGCTCGTGGCCACGGGCTACTTCGAGGACTTCGCTTTGGAGCGCGACGACGAGCTTTTCTTCGCATTCGCCGCTTTCGCTTTTTTGGCGGGCGCTTTGCCTTTCTTGGCTTTGGTCGCCGGCGCTTTCTTCGGCTTCGCGCCCTTGTCCTTGACCGCGGCGATGCTCTCCTCCAGCGCCGCCATCAGGTCCGGAGCCTTGGTCGCTTTCGGCGCCTCGGCCTCGGAGGCGACGATCTCCTTGCCTTCGGCCTTGCGTTCGATCAGCCCGAGCAGCTGCTCGCGATACTCGTCGCGGTAGGCGGAGGGGTCGAAGTCCGCGCTGAGCGACTCGATCAGCTGCTCGGCCATTTCCTGCTCTTTCTTCGCGACTTTGGGCGCTTTGTCCGGCAGCACCTCCTCCAGCTCACCGGCCGGGACGACCTCGTCGGCGAAGCGCATCGTGGTCAGCGTGAGCACGCCGCCGGTGGTGCGGATCGCCGCCAGGTGCTCCTTGTTGCGAAAGACGAAGCGGGCGATCGCCACCTTCCCCGAGGCTTTCATCGCGGCCGCCAGCAGCGAGTAGGCCTTCTCGGCGCCGTCGGCGGGGCCGAGGTAGTAGGGGCTGTCGAAGTAGATCGGATCGATCTCCTCGAGGTCGACGAAGTCCTGGACGTCGATCGCGCGGGTCTTCTCCGGCGCCATCGAGGCCATCTCCTCTTTGCTCAGCGGCACGTACTGGCCGGGAGTGATCTCGTAGGCCTTGATGATCTCGTCGTAGGGGACCTCCTCGTCGGTCCCCTCGGCAACCCGCCGGTGTTTGATCCGGGCGCTGTCGGACTCGCGGATCTCGCGCAGGGCGATGTTGCGCCGGGCGACGGCGCTGTAGAGCTTCACGGGCACGTTGAGCAGCCCGAAACTGATCGAGCCGCTCCAGATCGCTCTAGCCATGGACGGTCACCTACCCGGATTGTGCCGATCCAGCCCGCGCTTGGCGAGCAATCGGTCGCGGCCGGGAGCCATCTTGCGCGCCGCGGCTGGGCGGGCGGCCATGGGCCACGCCGACGGAGCCGGCACGGTGGGATCATGCGCCGGTGCTGTTCGAGCTGCGAGACGTCGGCCTCACCCGCGCCGGCCGCGCGGTCCTCGCCGGGGTCAGCGCCGGAATCCCTGCCGGCGCCACCGCGATCGTCGGCCCCTCGGGCAGCGGCAAGTCGACCCTGCTGCGGCTGCTGAACCGGCTCGCCGACCCGGATCGGGGCCAGATCTCCTATCGCGGCGAGCCACTTGCCGCCTACGACCCGCTGGCCCTGCGGCGCGAGGTGGCGCTGGTGCCGCAGCTGCCGGCGCTGCTGGAGGGGACGGTCGAGTCGAACCTCGCCTACGCCGCCGGGCTGGCCGGGAAGGAGCTTGACGCGGAGCGCTGCCTGCGCCTCGCCGGCCTCGATCCCGGGTACGGTGATCGCGACGTCGCCCGGCTCTCGGTCGGCGAGCAGCAGCGGGCGATGCTGGGACGGGCGCTGGCGCAGCAGCCGCGGGTGCTGCTCCTCGACGAGCCGACCTCAGCGCTCGACCACGCCGCCCGCGACGCGATCGAGGCGGCGCTGGCGGAGTTGCGGCGCGAGCTGGAGATCGCCGTCGTCCTCGTCACCCATGATCCCGAGCAGGCGCGCCGGCTGAGCGACTGGGTGGTGCGGCTGGAGGCCGGCCGCGTCGCCGGCTGCGGCGCCCTGACCGAGGTTCTGGCGTGATCGCCGCGACCGCCGCTCTCGCGGCCCCGCCCGCCGCCGCCCTCAGCACCTCGATCCACGTCTCGGTCGGCCAGGTCGCCGCCTCGCTCGCCCTGGTCGCCCTGGCGGCGGCGATCTCCTACTGGTGGAAGGCCGACCTCGAGCGCGACATCGGCATCGCCGCCGTGCGCTCGCTGATCCAGCTGACCCTGATCGGCTACGCGATCAAGCTGATCTTCGAGGCCGACACGCTCTGGCTCGTCTTCGTCCTCCTGGCGGTGATGGTCCTGTTCGGGGCGATCACCGCCCGCAGTCGCGCCGACAAGGTTCCGCACGCTTTCCTGCCACTGCTGATTGCCCTCGCCCTGGCCGGCGCCAGCACGCTCGGCCTCGTCGTCGCCCTCGGCATCTTCGAAGCGACGCCCCGCTACCTGGTCCCGGTCGGCGGCATGGTGATCGGCAACGCGATGACCGCCTCGGCGGTGGCATTGAACCGCCTCGGCGACGAGATGCACGACTCGCGACCGCGGATCGAGGCGACGCTGGCGCTCGGCGCCACCGCCCGCGAAGCGGCGATGCCGACGGTCCGCCGCGCCCTGCGCTCGGGGATGATCACCCTGGTCGACTCGACCAAGACCACCGGCCTGATCTTCTTCCCGGGGACGATGGTCGGGATGCTGCTGGCCGGCGCCAACCCGACCGACGCCGTGCGCCTGCAGCTGATCCTCCTCTACGTCCTCCTTGGCAGCGTCTCGATCGCGGCCCTCGTCGCCACCGGCCTCGCCTACCGCAACTTCTTCACCCCGGCCCAGCAGCTGCGGGAGCCGGAGGCCGAGCTGCCCCCGGCCGCCTCCTAGACTCGCCCGGTGTCCCGCCGGCAGCTCCTGACCCTGATCGCGACGATCCTCGGCTCGACCGTCGTCTTCCTCGACTCCACCGTCGTCAACGTCGCCCTGCCGGCGATCAGCGACGACCTCGACGCCGGCCTGGCCGGGCAGCAGTGGGTGGTCGAGGCCTATCTGCTGACGATGGTCTCGCTGCTGTTGGTCGGCGGCTCGCTTGGCGACCAGTTCGGGCGGCGGCGGATGTTCGTCGCCGGGCTGGTCGGCTTCGGCGCCACCTCGGCGCTCTGCGCGGTCGCGCCCTCGGACGAGTTCCTGGTCGGCGCCCGCGCCCTGCAGGGGATCGCCGGGGCGCTGCTGGTGCCGGGCTCGCTGGCGATCGTCGCCGCCACCTTCGAGGGGGCCGAGCGCGGCAAGGCGGTCGGCACCTGGACCGCCTGGACCGGGATCGCGACCGTGCTCGGGCCGGCCGGCGGCGGCGCCCTGATCGGACTGCTCTCCTGGCGGGCGATCTTCTGGGTCAACTTGCCGCTGATCGCGGCGACGGTGGCGCTGACCCTGCACGCGGTCGAGGAGAGCAGGGACCCCGACGCCTTCCGCGGCATCGACTGGACCGGGATCGGGCTCTCGGCCGCCGGCCTCGGCGGCCCCGTCTTCGCCCTGATCGAGCAGCCGACCCATGGCTGGGGCGATCCGCTGGTCTGGGTGCCGCTGATCGGCGGCATCGCCTGCTTCGCCCTCTTCCTCCTCTACGAGGCCCGCGCCCGTCACCCGATGCTCGACCTCGGCCTCTTCCGCATCCGCAACTTCGCCGTCGCCAACCTGACCACGCTGGCGGCCTACGCCGGCCTGATCGGCGGCCTCTTCTTCGTCGGCCTCTACCTGCAGCAGGTCGTCGGCTACACGCCGCTGGAAGCGGGGCTGGCGACGACGCCGATCTCGGTCCTGCTCTTCGTCCTCTCGCCGCGCTTCGGCCGCCTCGCCTCGGGCACCGGCCCGCGGCTGCCGATGACCGCCGGCCCGATCGTCGCCGGCCTCGGGCTGCTGCTGATGCTGCGGGTCGGCTCCGACGCCGACTACCTGACCGACGTGCTGCCGGCGATCCTCGTCTTCGGCCTCGGCCTCGCGGCAACGGTGGCGCCGCTGACCGCAACCGTGCTCGACTCGGTCGAGGAACGCCGGGTCGGCATCGCCTCCGGCGTCAACAACGGCGTCTCGCGGGTGGCCGGCCTGCTGGCGATCGCGGTCCTCGGCGCCGTCATCTCCGCCCACTTCGGCACCGTGCTCGACCAGAACCTCGGCTCTCGGCCACTCGGCCCCGCGGCGGCGAAGACGGTCAGCGACGCCAAGGCGCAGCCACTCGCCGTCCCCGGCACCAGGAGGCTGGCGGCGGACGAAGCGACGCGGATCCGCGCCGCCGCCGCCGCTGCCTCGACCTCTGCCTTCCACCTCGGCGCCCTGATCGCCGCCGCGCTGATGATCCTCGGTGGCATCGCCTCCGGCTTCGGCATCCAGGACCCACGCTCCAAGGTCAACCACCCCATCCCAGGCGAGCCGGCATCGAAGCAGCCCGCCTGAGCCGGGACGGGGTGCCCCTCAACCGAACCTCCCCGCAGTTCGTGAGGGCGAGGGGCACCCCGTCCCGGCCCCGATTAGGCTGCTCCCATGCCCGCCCCGATCATCTTCTCCGGGATCCAGCCGACCGGCCGCAAGCACCTCGGCAACTTCATCGGCGCGATCCAGCAGTACGTCGAGGGCCAGGACCGGGGCGACCCGGCGATCTTCTGCATCGTCGACCTGCACGCGATCTCGGTCGCCTACGACCCGGCGGAGCTGCGCGAACGGCTCTACGACACCGCCGCGATCCTGCTCGCCGCCGGTCTCGATCCGGCCCGCTGCATCTTCTTCCGCCAGTCCGACGTGCGCGAGCACGCCGAACTGACCTGGCTGCTCTCCGCCGTGACCGCGCACGGCGACCTCAACCGCATGACCCAGTTCAAGGACAAGTCGGCGCGCCAGAAGGAGCTGGTCTCGGCGGCGCTCTTCTTCTACCCGGTGCTGATGGCCGCCGACGTGCTCGCCTACCGCGCCACCGAGGTCCCGGTCGGAGACGACCAGCGCCAGCACGTGGAGCTGATGCGGGAGATCGCCCGCCGCTTCAACGAGCGCTTCGGCGAGACCCTGGTCGTCCCCGACTTCAAGATCCCCGAGGTCGGCGCCCGGATCATGGACCTGCAGGAGCCGGCGCGGAAGATGTCGACCACCGGCGGGACCGAGGCCGGCACCGTGCTCGTGCTCGACGAGCCCGCCGCGATCCGCAAGAAGCTCGGCAGCGCCGTCACCGACTCCGGGCGCGAGGTCTGCCGCGATCCGGACAAGCCCGGGATAACCAACCTGATCGACATCCTCGCGGTCGCCCGCGGGATCGGCCAGGACGAGGTCGAGCGCGAGTTCGAGGGCGCCGGCTACGGGGATTTCAAGCAGGCCGTCGCCGAGGCCGTGGTCGATCTGCTGGCGCCGGTCCAGGAGCGCTACGCCGAGCTGCGCGGCGACGAGGCGGCGCTGGAGGCGGTTCTCGCCGCCGGCGCCGAGAAAGCCAGGGCGCTCGCCGCTCCTGTGCTGGCGGATGTGCGCGGTCGCATGGGCTACGCCCCATCCCCCAAATAGGGGGAAAGCGGCGCCTGCGCGTCCCGTCCCGAGGCTAGTCTGGTCGGGATGGCGCTCGCCGAGCTAGACCTCGACCTGGACATCTTCGCCGGGCCGTTCGACCTGCTGCTGGCGGTCGTCCTGCGCGAGGAGGTCAGCCTGCTCGACCTGCAGCTGGGCGAGGTCGTCGTCTCCTACATCGAGCACCTCGAGCGCGAGGGCGAGCTGGAGCTGGAGGTGGCGACCGAATTCCTCGTCCTCATCGCCGCCCTGCTGGAGCTGAAGTCGCGGCTGATGCTGCCCGGGCCCGAAGACGAGCTCGACGACCTCAGCCCGGAGGAGGCAATCGACGAGCTGCTGGCGCGGATGCTCGAGTACCGCCGCTACCGGGACGCCTCGGCGGTCGTCGCCGACCGCTTCGAGAGCCAGCGCGGCTACCTCTACCGCTCGGCGCCGCTGCCGCTGGCGCTGCGCCAGATCGCCGTCGACGCCGCCACCGCCGTCTACGACCCGGACGCTCTCGGCGCTGCCCTCGGCGACCTCCTGACCGAGCCGCCCGAAGTCGACATCAGCCACATCCGCCCGACCGTCTCGCTGGAGCGCCGCCTGCGGGCCCTGCGCGACATCCTCCGCCGCCGTGCCAGCTTCGACTTCGACGAGGAGTTCGGCGGCGAGGACCGGCTGACCCAGGCGGTGACGATCTTCGGGCTGCTCGAGCTCTACCGCAAGGGCGAGATCACCTGGGAGCAGGCCGAGCCGTTCGGCCCGATCCAGGTGCGCAAGACGGCTGCGGCATGAACGACCTCTCCCGCACCGTCGAAGCGCTGCTCTTCCTCTCCGCCCAGCCGGTCGCCTTCGCCGACCTCGCGCAGGCGACGGAAGCGACCGAGGGCCAGATCTCGGAGGCGGTCGAGCTGCTGCGCGAGGACCTCGCCGAGGGCAAGCGCGGAATCGTCCTGCGCGAGGTCTCCGGCGGCTTCGCCCTCGCCAGCGACCCGGCCAGCGAGGGTGCGGCGCGGCGGCTGCTCTCGAAGCCGCGGACGCCGCCGCTGACCCAGGCCCAGGCCGAGACCCTGGCGATCGTCGCCTACCTGCAGCCGGTCACCCGCCCCGAGGTCGCCCGCATTCGCGGCGTCTCCTCGGAGTCGGCGGTGCAGGGGCTGGCCGAGCGCGGCCTGATCGAGGAGGCGGGGCGCTCGCAGTTCGGTGCCGCGATCTTCAAGACCTCGGAGCTGTTCGAACGGCTCTTCGGGCTCTCCGGGCTGGATCAGCTGCCGGAGCCGTCGCGGTTCGATCCGAGCCCTGAGGATGCGCGCGAGCTGCGTGAGCGGCTGCTCAAAGCCGGGGAACAAAGGTCCGAGCCGTGAGCTGGGGGACCGGCGCGCCTGGCGGAAGTGGCCAGGCCGGCGCGATCGTCGTGAGGCTGGTCAAGTTCCTGGCGCACGGGGGGGTCGCG
>Ga0208998_1000016_pt1 | contig 64250 bp, 60 predicted proteins | sample MedBloCAOM2_M2_FD_187856 | JGI IMG/M metagenome (GOLD analysis project Ga0208998, IMG submission 187856) | Forest soil microbial communities from El Dorado National Forest, California, USA - Mediterranean Blodgett CA OM2_M2 (SPAdes) (version 2) | ecosystem: Environmental > Terrestrial > Soil >... | reverse complement strand
AGTCCGCGTACTCCTCCGGGGTCGTGTAGCCAACGGTATCGGGGATGTTGATGACCGTCGCGCCCTCCTCGATCGCGATCGCGCAGACCTCGGCGGTGAACTCGATGTCTGCCCTGGTCGCGTCCATCGGCGAGAACTCGACGTCCTCGCAATAGGACTTGGCCTGGGATACCGCCGCCCGGGCCTGGCCCTTGACGTCCTCGCGGTCGGTCTGCAGCTGGTGCTCGATGTGGATGTCGGAGGTCGAGATGAAGGTGTGGATGCGCGGCCGTGCCGCGTCCTTGATCGCCCCCCAGGCGGCGTCGATATCGGCCTTGTGGGTGCGAGCCAGGCCGCAGATCACCGGTCCCTCGACGCCGCGGGCGATCGCCTCGACCGCCTCGAAGTCGCCGGGCGAGGTAATCGGGAAGCCGGCCTCGATCACGTCGACGCCCAGGCGGGCCAGCTGCTGGGCGATCTCGACCTTCTCACTCTTGTTCAGCGAGATGCCGGGCGACTGCTCGCCGTCGCGCAGTGTCGTGTCGAAGATGTGGACGCGGTTTGCGTCGTCTGCTGGTGCCACTGGGTCCTCCTCCTTCTCTGCTGCTTTCGAATGACCTTTTCTCTCGCGGCTATCGCGCCGCCCAGCGCTATTCCCCCCGGAGGGGGAGGAGAAGGAGAAGCGCGGGGCTGTCGGGCCGGTACGTCATTCGGTCGCCTCAGCTTAGCGTAGGCTGCGCGCATCGCAAGCGAGGTTTCCTCAAGCAAGATCCCCCGCTCGACCTGGTTCTCCCTCTTCGCGATGGGGATCGCCGTGGTGGTGATCGCCAACGACTTCTCCGCGATCAACGTCGCCCTGCCGACGATGGAGAAGGACTTCGACACCAACATCAACACGATCCAGTGGGTGGTCAACGCCTACGCGCTGACCTTCGGTGTGATGATCGTCACCGGCGGCCGCCTGGCCGACATGTTCGGCCGCCGCAACGCCTTCTTCCTCGGCGCCACGATCTTCGCCGTGATGTCGGCCCTGGGCGGAGCCGCGCAGTCGGAGGCGTGGCTGATCGCCTGCCGCACGGTGATGGGGATCGGCGGGGCGCTGATGTGGCCGGCGATCCTCGGCATGACCTTCGCGATCCTGCCCGAAGACAAGGCCGGGCTGGCGGGCGGGATCATCCTCGGCGCCGCCGGGCTCGGCAACGCGCTCGGACCGCTGATCGGCGGCGTCCTCACCGAGACCCTGAGCTGGCGCTGGATCTTCTTCCTCAACGTCCCGATCGCGATCTTCGCGGTCGCCGTCACCTGGTTCCTCGTCCACGTCAAGGAGCCGGAAGCCGCGGATCGGCGAATCGACTACCCGGGGATCGCCGCGCTCTCGGTCGGGCTGGTCTCGCTGCTCGTCGCGCTCGACCAGGCCAGTGACTGGGGCTGGGGAGACCCGCGGGTCGTGGCGCTGCTGGCGATCGCCGCGGTGCTCGTCCTCGCCTTCGTGCCGATCGAGCGCCGCGCTGGCGCCCACGCCCTGGTCCCGCGCGAGATCATGCGCAACCGCAGCTTCACCGCCTCCTGCGTCGCGATCCTCTTCATGTCGGCGACCTTCTTCGCCTCGCTGCTCTACCTGCCGCAGTTCATGGAGAAGCAGTTCGGCTACTCGCCCCTGGAAGCCGGCGTCGGGATCCTTCCCTTCCTCGGCGTCTTCGCCGTCGTCTCCTTCGTCGCCGGCCCGCTCTACAACCGCCTCGGCGCCAAGCCGCTGGCGGTGTTCGGCGCCGCCTGCATCACCGTCGCCCCGTTCCTCTTCTCCCAGGTCGACGGTGGCTCCAGCTACGGCTCGCTGGTCCCTGGGATGGTCGTGCTCGGGCTCGGGGTCGGCAGCTTCTACCCGACCGCCACGACCGCCGGGGTCACCTCCGTCGACGACTCGCAGACCAGCCTCGCCGGCGGCATCGTCTACATGTTCCAGATCGCCGGTGGCTCGATCGGGCTGGGCCTGACCACGACCGTCTTCTCGGCCGCGATACCGCCCTTCGTCGACGGCGTTCAAGCGGGCTTCCGCCTCGACGCCGCCCTCTCGCTGGTCGGCTTCGCGATCTCGCTGCTGTTCGTCGGGGGAACCCTGCTCTCGCGCCGGCGCCCCGCTGAGCAGTCCGCCTGAGGCGCTATTGCACGATCGCGTTGGTCCCGGAGCCGCCGACGATTTCGTCGTTGCCCGGGCCGCCGTGCAGGAGGTCGTCGCCACTGCCGCCAGTGAGGCGGTCGTCGCCGGGGCCGCCGTAGAGGGCGTCATTGCCGGCGCGGCCGATCAGGGTGTCCTCGCCGGGCCCCCCGACGAGCTTGTCGGAGGCGCCGCCGCCGTAGAGCCGATCGTCGCCGGGGCCGCCACGAAGGGTCACCGGAATCGAGATCTTCGGCGAGATGATCGCCGAATCGTTGCCCCCGCCGACGTTGATTTCGAAGCCGGCGATCACCGTGGCCGGGCAGAGCAACCGGTTTTCGACCGCTTCGGGGTGGGTGCAGATGGCGCCGCCGACTTCGAGGGGGGCCATCGAGTCGATCACGTATTCGCGCCCGTCCAGGCTGAGCTTGACGTCGAGCACGTTCTGTTCGGCTCCGCCGGTGATGAGCAGGTTGACCGAGGGTTCTTCCGCATGCGCGAGCGGTGCGGCAAGAGCCGCGACCAGCGTCAACGCAATCAGGATCGCCTTCTTCATCGTCGCCTCTTCGTCGCAAGGTCGCCCGGCACCAGCCGTGCGGGCACTGTTATGGGAACAACACGACCTTGCCGACGTTGCGGCGCTGGGCGATGAATTCGTGGGCCTCGCCGGCCCGGTCGAACGGAAAGGCCTCGGCGACGACCGGATCCAGCCGGCCCGCCTCGAGATCGGACAGCAGCGGCTCGGTGACCCGGTCGAGGTTGCCCTCGCGGTCCCACCAGCTCAGCATGTTGAGGCCGAAGACGCCTTTGTTCTCGTTCATCACCAGCAGGCTCTTCCACCACGGCATCGTCGCCAGCGGCATCTTCAGCAGGCCCTTCAGCGTCGCCGGCAGATCGCGGCCACCGGCGTTCGTGCTCTCCGACAACCCGTACATGACCATGCGCCCCCCGGAGCGCAGGAGCCGGTAGTCCTTGCGGAACGAGGTCGGGCCGAGCGCGTCGATGATCAGGTCGACGCCCTCGCCGCCGGTGATCCGCATCACCTCGGCCTCGAAGTCCTGACTGCGGTAGTCGATCGCGTGGGCGACGCCCTGGGCACGGATCGCCTCGTGCTTGGCGGGCGAGGCGGTGCCGAAGATCTCAGCGCCTACGTTGCGGGCAATCTGGGTCGCGGAGATGCCGACGCCACCGCCGGCGGCGTGGATGAGGACGCGGTCGCCCTTGCGCATCCCGCCCATCAGCATCAGCGCCGCGTAGGCGGTGCCGTAGTTGACCGGGAAGGCGGCGCCCTGCTCGAAGCTGAGTCGGTCCGGCAGCGGCAGCACCTGAGCGGCCTCGACGCAGACCAGCTCGGCCTGACCACCGAAGCGGGTGCCGGCGATGACACGGTCGCCGAGCTTCCAGTCGCCGACCCCCTCGCCCAGCGCCTCGACCTCGCCCGCGACCTCGTAGCCGAGCACGCAGGGCGGCTTCGGCGCGTCCGGGTAGAGGCCGACGCGGGCCATGGTGTCGGCGAAGTTGATGCCGGCGGCGCGCACCGCGATCCGGACCTGACCGGGCCCGACGACAGGGTCGGGCCGCTCCTGCACCTGGAGAACCTCGGGACCCCCGGTGCCAGTTAGGACGACGGCGCGCATCGACCGAACCTTAGACGGCCCGGCGAACGACGACGGAAAGGCCTAGAGATCCACCGAGCGGCCGACGGCGAAGCCGCCGAGTCCGAGGATCTTCTCGATCGTCTCGGCTCGCACGGGAGCGTCGGTGGTGAGGGCCATCACGGCCTTGTCGCCGCCCTGTTCGGCGCCGACGGCGGCGGAGACGATGTTGACCCCCTCCTCGCCGAACATCGTCCCGACCCGGCCGATCATTCCCGGCTGGTCGGCGTAGCGGAAGACCGAGAGGTGCTCGGCGAAGGGCAGGTAGAAGCCCTCGCCCCAGACCGAGACCAGGTAGGGCTCGTTGCGGGGCCCGACGCTGGTGCCGGCGACCTCGACCTCCTGGTCGCCGGAGCCGACCCGGACGGTGACGAGCTCGGTGAAGTCGTCGGTGCTGGCGTCCTTGGTCTCGACCAGCTCGATCCCCCGCTCCTCGGCCATCTGCGGCGCGTTGACGAGGTTGACCGGCTCCTCGGTGTTGCCGGCGAGGATGCCGGCGAGCACCGCGATCCCGAGTAGGCGGGTGTCGTGGGTCGCGATGCGGCCGCGGAACTCGGCGCTGACGCGGTCGACCGAGCCGTCGCCGAGGCCGGCGGCGAGGCGCCCGAGCTTTTCGCAGAGCGGCACGAACGGCGCCAGCGCCTCCATCGCCTCAGGACGGACGGCGGCGATGTTGACGGCGTTGGTGACGACGCCGCCGCTCAGGGCCGCGGTGACCTGCTCGGCGGTGACGACGCCGGCGCGATCCTGGGCCTCGGCGGTCGAGGCGCCGAGGTGGGGCGTGACGACGACGTCGTCGCGGGCGAAGATCGGGTGCTCGGTGAAGGGCTCTGACGGGAAGACGTCCAGCGCCGCACCAGCCAGCTTGCCGGACTCGAGTCCGGCAAGCAGCGCCTCGAGGTCGACCAGCTCGCCGCGAGCGCAGTTGACGAGGCGGGCGCCGTCCTTCATCGCGGCGATCGTCGCCGGGCTGATCAGGTCGATCGTCTCTGGCGTCTTCGGCACATGCAGGGTGACCAGGTCGGCGCGGCCGAGGACCTCCTCGACGCTGTCCATCCCCTCGACCCCGAGCTCGCGGAAGCGCTCGGCGGAGACGAACTTGTCGAAGGCGACGACGTCCATCTCGAAGCTCTGGGCGCGCTTGGCGACGAGCTGGCCGATGCGGCCGAAGCCGATCACACCGAGGGTCTTGCCGTAGAGCTCGGCGCCCTTGAACTTGGCCCGGTCCCAGCGGCCGGCGACGAGTGATTCGTGCGCCTGCGGGACGTTGCGGAAGAGGGCCAGCGCCAGCGCGATCGTGTGCTCGGCAGCAGCGACCGAGTTCGACTCGGGTGCGTTGGCGACGATGATGCCGCGGCGCGTGGCGGCGGGGATGTCGACGTTGTCGACGCCGGTTCCGGCCCGGCCGATCACCTTCAGGTTGGTCGCCAGCTCGATCAGCTCGGGGGTCATCTTGGTCGCCGAGCGGATCAGGATCGCGTCGTACTCGCCGATCTTCTCGCGCAGCTCGTCGTCGGACATCTCGAGGCCGAGGTCGACCTCGAAGTTGGCCCGCAACAGGTCGACGCCGGTGTCGGCGATCTTCTCCTTCACCAGGACCTTCACTTGGCGACTCCTTCTACGTTGGCGAGAACCCAGTCGATGCAGGCAGTCAGCGCCTCGACGTCGTCGGGCTCGACGGCGGGGAACATCCCCACCCGCAGCTGGTTGCGACCGAGCTTGCGGTAAGGCTCGACGTCGACGATGCCGTTGGCGCGCAGGGCGGCGGCGAGGGCGGCGGCGTCGACCGAGTCGGCGAAGTCGACCGTGCCGACGACCAGCGAGCGCTTCGCCGGGTCGGCGACGAAGGGCGCGGCGACGTCGCTTGCCTCGGCCCAGCCGTAGAGGCGGCCGGAGGAGTCCGAGGTGCGCTCGACACACCAGCCGAGACCGCCGCTGGCGAGCATCCACTCGACTTGATCGGCCAGCAGCAGCAAGGTCGCCAGAGCCGGCGTGTTGTAGGTCTGCTGCTTGCGCGAGTTGTCGAGCGCCGTCTGCAGCGAGAGAAATTCCGGCTGCCAGCGGCCGGCGGCGCCGTCGAGCTCCTCGATCCGGGCGATCGCGGCCGGGCTCAGCAGGGCGATCCAGAGACCGCCATCGGCGCCGAACGACTTCTGCGGGGCGAAGTAATAGGCGTCGGCGTCGGCGACGTTCACCGGGAGGCCGCCGGCGCCCGAGGTGGCGTCGATCAGGACCAGCGCGTCACCGGCGCCAGTGGGACGCTCGACCGGGACCATGACCCCGGTCGAGGTCTCGTTGTGGGCCCAGGCGATCACGTCCGCCGCCGGGTCCGCGGCCGGCGAGGGCGCGTCGCCGGGATCGGCGCTGACGACGATCGGGTCGCTGAGGAACGGCGCCCCGGCGGTCGCCTTGGCGAACTTGGCCGAGAACTCGCCGTAGGTCAGGTGGAGGGCACGCTCACGCACGATCCAGGCCGTAGCGGCGTCCCAGAAAGCGGTGGTGCCGCCGTTGCCGAGCGCGACCTCGTAGCCGTCGGGGAGGCTGAAGAGCTCAGCCAGCCCCGAGCGCACACGACCGACCAGATCGCGAACCGGCTTCTGGCGGTGCGAGGTGCCGATCAGGTCCGAGCGCTCGGCCAGCGCCGCCAGCGCCACCGACCGCACCTTCGACGGCCCGCAGCCGAAGCGGCCATCGACCGGCTTCAGCTCGGCCGGGATCTGCGCGGTGTCGGTTGCCGGAGTCGCCATCGGGTCGACAGGTTATTGACCCTCGCGGGTGGACTCCGGCCGGGGTCGGGGATAGGCTCGCCGGGCTCCGCCGGCAGTCCCGTCCAACCTGAGGGAGAACCATGTACCCGATTAGCTACGAAGCCGATTTCAACCCGGAACCCAACCGCTGGACGACCTTCTTCCGGCTGCTGCTGGCAATCCCGTGGTTCATCGTCGCGACCTTCTGGCTGATCCTCTTCGCCTTCACCCACCTCTTCGCCTGGGTCGCCGTGGTCATCCTCGGGCGCTACCCCCAGTGGCTGTACGAGTTCAACTCCGGCGTCGTCCGCTTCATGATCCGCACCTCCGCCTGGATCTACCTGCAGACCGATGTCTGGCCGCCATTCAGCCTCAGCGACGACCCCAGCTACCCGATCCGGGTCAACTTCGCGCCGGCGCCGGCGCGCCAGAGCCGGCTCAAGGCCTTCTTCCGGATCGTCCTCGCCTTCCCGGTCCTGCTGATCGTCTCCTACGGAACCCAGTACATCCAGCAACTGGCCGCCGTCGTCGCCTGGCTGACGATCGTCTTCCGCGGCTACCTGCCGGAGAGCATCAACAGCATGATGACCTTCCTCAACAGCTTTCACGCCCGCGTCTTCGGCTACCTGGCGCTGCTCACCGACGACTACCCACCGATCGGCCTCGAGCGGGCCAAGGGCGCCGGCGCCCAGGTCGCTCCCCCCGCCCCGCCGGCGATGCCGAGCCTCTGAGGTCGAACAGATGAGCGACGAGACCAACCGGAACGTGAGCAAAGGCGAGGGTTATGCCGTCGCCAACCTGGCCGACCTCGGCGAGGGCCCCGGCTTCCGCAAGATCCGCAAGGAGCTCGGAGTTACCGCCTTCGGCGTCAACGCGATCGTGCTGCCGCCGACGTACGAGACCGGCAGCCACTTCCACGACGAGCAGGAGGAGCTCTACTTCGTGCACAGCGGCGAAGTCGAGTTCACCTTCGGCGACGGCTCGACCCAGCGCCTCGGCCCCGGCGGCCTCGCCTGGGTCGACGCCCCCACCTCCCGCAAAGTGAGGAACGTCAGCGACACCGACGAGGCCGTCTACGTGATCGTCGGCGGCAAAGACGGCTATGTGGGCAGGGACGGCAAGCTGGCTGAGGGCGAGACTCACAGGTAGACCAAGCACCCCCCCCGGTGAGGTCCGGCTACCCCTCCGCCGGGGACCGTCGCGCAGCTGGGCGAGCCTCGAGGGCTCAAACGCGGTTTCCTTGAGCCTCCGGCGGAGGGGTAGCCGGACCCCGCGCCCCGCGTTCCGTTCCGGCCTGATTGCCCCAGGCTATGGCAAGAGGGAGGCGAGAGCGACTCCGCCGAATTGCCTGAGAGACATTCCCTAATTCAGGGATATTCGCGCGTTCCTTTTCAGTACCTTTCATTGCTGTGAAGCTCATTGAAGGTAAGGAGATCGGGCGGGGGGGCTTTTGCATGGTGCATAAGGTCACCCCTCACGACGACGACGGCAACCCGCTCGGTGAGCCGATGGCGATCAAGCGCCTTCGGGAGGATCTGCACGAGCCCCCCGAGGTTTTGAAAGAGATTCGCGACAGGTTCGAGAGAGAGGCCCGCCTACTCGATGACACCTTGGACCACGAGAACATTGTTCCCGTTGTCCTCCGGAATTTGAGTGGGGACAAACCCTTCTTCGTGATGCCTCTTGCGAATGGCAACCTGGCGGATCAGCTGTCAGCGAAGGCCGGAGACGAGAAATGGGTTTGCACGGTTTTCCGGCAGGTCCTAGAGGGCATGGCCTACGCGCACGGCAAGGGCGTCATTCACAGGGATTTGAAGCCGGAGAACGCGCTTGTATTTGGGGACACGATTCGACTCAGCGACCTTGGCCTTGGGAAGAACCTCATCGGCGGAACGGTCGGCCTGACTAAGACTGCAGCCTGGTCGGGGACCGAGGCGTATATGTCGCCCGAGCAGTTCGCCGCGATGAAGGAGACCGGACCAGCGACGGATGTCTTCGCCCTCGGCAAGCTCTTGATGATCCTGCTGTCAGGAGAGCACCCGGAGGTAGGGGTTCCCGATGTCTCGGAGCTCCCCGAGCGATTTCGGTATTTCGTTACCCGGTGCTGTGAGAAGAAGCCCGATAACCGCTTCGCAGATGCTCGAGCAGCCCTCGAGGCATTCGATCGCGCTTTCGCCGAGCCCGAGTTTCGTGAACTCGAAAGCGAATTAGAGAGGTTGATCGAGGCGTGGTTCGCCACGCCTCTTGGGCCAAATCTCGATGTCGTCAAGGAGATCGACCGCCTCCTCCGAGAGCACCCTGAGGAGGAGTCGCTATTTACCAAGCAGGTTCCGCGACTACCGGGCGACCTCGTCCACCAATACCTCACCGATCTCCCGGATGCATTCGCCGAGATGCTGAAGTTCTACGACACCCACGTCAGTGGGGGACTACCCTTCGACTACTGCGACGAGGTGGCGGACTTCTACACCTCGGTCTTCACGGAGACGGATCGCCTTGACGTTCGCAAGCTAATCCTGACTCGACTGCTGGACATCGGACGTTCCCACAACCGTTACCACGTCCGAACCGCCCTAGTCCACGCCCTCGCAGATCTCAACGAAACCGCAGACGCTTCAACGATCGCGATGGCTGCGGATGTGATCCGCGCCAGCCCAGATTCGGATTTCACCGCGGTTATTGCCCCGAATTACGCCCTTGCAGGGCCTATTCGAGAGGCCTTTAGAAGCGAGCCCTGAGCCATCATCCCGCTGGTGCCAAGAGCGTGACCGCCGGGTGCGATACCTCCCCGGGAATGTCGCGAAGCGGCGATATGCGATCTGTAATTTTGCCCGCCATAGGCGGGCAGCATGTTGCGGAACGCACGCGACAGCGTGCGCGACTGAATTCACGGGAAGGGGTATCGCCACCCGGCCCCACTCCGCGCTGGAACTACTTCGTGTCTTTGAACCCCTGGTCGATCCAAGGCATCATCGTCCGCAGATCTTTGCCGACGTCCTCGATCTCGGCCCCCTGGAGCTCCTCGCGCATGCGGTCGAAGTTCTCGTTGCCGGCCTTGTTCTCGGCGATGAACTCGCGGGCGAAGTCGCCGGACTGGATCTCGGTGAGGATCTGCTTCATCGCCGCCTTGGTCTCGGGGGTGATCACCCGGTTGCCGCGGGTGAGGTCGCCGTACTCGGCCGTGTTGGAGATCGAGTAGTGCATCCCCTGGATGCCCTTCTCGTACATCAGGTCGGCGATCAGCTTCAACTCGTGCAGGCACTCGAAGTAGGCCAGACGGGGGTCGTAACCGGCCTCGACCAGGGTCTCGAAGCCGGCCTGGACCAGCTCCGAGGCGCCCCCGCAGAGCACGGCCTGCTCGCCGAAGAGGTCGGTCTCGCACTCGTCTTTGAAGCTGGTCTCGATCACCGCGGCGCGACCGCCGCCGATCCCGGAGGCGTAGGCGAGGACGAGGTCGTGGGCGTTGCCGCTGGCGTCCTGGTGGACCGCCATCAGACAGGGGACGCCGTTGCCTTCCTCGTACTGACGGCGGACCAGGTGGCCCGGGCCCTTGGGCGCGACCATGCCAACGTCGACGCCGGGCGGCGGGTCGATCTCGTTGAAGTGGATGGCAAAGCCGTGGGCGAAGAGCAGCAGATTGCCGGGGGCGATGCCGTCGGCGATCTCGGCGTTCCAAACCTCGGCCTGCTTCTCGTCCGGCAGCAGGATCATCACCAAGTCGCCGCGGCTGGCGGCTTCGGCGACGTCCAGCACCTCGAGCCCGGCCGCTTCGGCCTTGGCGCGGCTGGAGGAATCGGGCCGCAGGCCGACGACCACGTCGACCCCGGAGTCCTTGAGGTTGAGGGCGTGCGCGTGCCCCTGGGAGCCGTAGCCGAGGATCGCGACGGTCTTGCCGTCGAGCTTGCCGAGGTCGGCGTCCTTGTCGTAGAAGATGTCGTCAGTTCGCATGGCTGAGGAGGCTATCCAACCGCTCTAGCGGAGCGCCCTGCGCATCAGCTTCCCCGAGGGCGTGCGCGGCAGCGCCGCCGCCAGCTCGACCCGCTTCGGGACCTTGAACCCGGCCAGCGATTCGGCGCAGTGGCGCCGCAGTTCGTCGGGAGTTACCTGGGAGCCGGTCTCCAGCACGATCACGGCGGTGACGGCCTGCTGCCACTCGGGGTCCTCGCGCCCGACCACGGCGGCGTCGGCGACCTCCGGGTGGCGCAGCAGCACCTCCTCCACCTCGGCCGGAATCACGTTCTCGCCGCCGCTGACGATCATGTCGTCGATCCGGTCCTTGACGTAGAGGAAGCCCTCCTCGTCGATGTGGCCGAGGTCGCCGGTGTGCAGCCAGCCGTCGGCGTCGGCGCGCCCGGGGGCGACGGTCGGGCCCTGGACGAGGATCTCGCCGTCGAGGATGCGCAGGTGGGTGGTCAGCAGCGGACGGCCGGCGGAGCCGAGCTTGCGCTTGGCGTCGGCCGGCGCCAGGGTCGTGACCTGCGAGCAGGTCTCGGTCAGGCCGTAGGTCTGGACCACGGTCGCGCCCTTCGCGGTCGCTTCCTCCAGCGGCCCCTCCGGGACCGGCCCGCCGCCGACCAGGATCGCCCGCGGGGCGGAGAGATCGGCCCCGGCCTCGAGCAGCCGGGTCAGCATCGTCGCCACGACCGAGACGACGCTGATGTCCTCCCGTTCCAGGGCGGCGCCGACACGGTCGACGTCGAAGCCCTCGTGGACGACGGCGGCGGTTCCGTAGATGACCGAGCGCATGATGATCCCCAGCCCGGAGATGTGGCTCAGCGGCAGGCAGCAGAGCCAGCGGTCGGTCGGCTCGACGCCGAGGTTGAAGGCGGAGCCGACGGCGCTCCAGAGGAAGTTGCCGTAGGTGAGGCCGACCGGATGGGGCCTGCCGGTGCTGCCGCTGGTGAGGACGCGGGCGCAGACCTCGTCCATGTCGTGCTCGCCCAGCAGCGGCATGTCGGCCTCGGTCTGGGTCAGCTCGCCGGCGTCGTCGAGGTCGACGATCGGCTCCTCGGCGGCGACGATCGCGGCCCGCTCCTCGAGGGTCAGGCGCGGGCTCAGCGGCAGCAGCCTGGCGCCGACCTTCATCAGCGCGTGGGCCAGCACGACCTGCTCGCGCCGCGGGTGCATGGTCAGGGCGGCGGTCGAGCCGCGGCGGACGCCGTGGGCGGCAAGGCGGCGGGCGACCCAGGTCGCCTCCGCCTCCAGCTCGGCGTAGGTCATCTCGGCGCCGTCCGCCACCAGCGCCGTGCGGTCGGGGCAACTCTGGGATCTCTGGGCCAGCCAGTCGTCGAGCTTCATCGGACGGATATCGTGCCCATCATGCCCAAACGCCACAAGGACGCCCCGCCCGAGCAGGAGCTCTACGCGCCGATCGAGTGGAGCGGCGCCGGCGAGTACGACGACATCCGCTACGAGACGGCGGACGGGATCGCCAAGATCACGATCGACCGGCCGCAGGTGCTCAACGCCTTCCGCCCGCAGACCCTGGTCGAGATCTCGGCCGCGCTGGAGCTGGCCCGCGAGGACACCGAGGTCGGCGCGATCATCCTCACCGGCGCGGGGCCGCGGGCCTTCTGCTCCGGCGGCGACCAGACGGTCCGCGGCGACACCGGCTACGTCGAGGAGGGCGCCTCGCTCGGCCGCTTCCACGTCACCGACCTGCAGGTGCAGATGCGGCGCCTGCCGAAGCCGGTGGTGGCGATGGTCGCCGGCTACGCGATCGGCGGCGGCCACATCCTCCACGTCTGCTGCGACCTCACGATCGCCGCCGACAACGCCGTCTTCGGCCAGACCGGGCCGCGGGTCGGCTCCTGGGACGGCGGCTTCGGCGCCTCGCTCCTGCGCGACCTGGTCGGGACCAAGAAGGCGAAGGAGTTCTGGCTGCTCTGCCGCCAGTACGACGCCGAGGAGGCGCTGGAGATGGGCCTGGTCAACGCCGTCGTCCCGCTCGACGAGCTCGAGCGGGAGACGGTCGCCTGGTGCCGGGACATGCTGCTGCTCTCCCCCTTCGCCCTGCGCCTCGCCAAGGCGAGCTTCAACGCCCACGAGGACGGCTACGCGGGGATCCAGCAGCTCGCCCACGACGCCAACCTCCTCTTCTACGGCAGCGAGGAGGCCGCGGAGGGACGCGAGGCCTTCAAGGAGAAGCGGCGGCCGGACTTCTCGAAATTTCCGCGGCGGCCATGAGCCTCGAGCGAGCCTGGGCGGCGCGATGAGGATCTGGCTGATGGCCGCGCGTCCGAGGACGCTGCCGGCGGCGATCGCACCGGTCCTGGTCGGGACCGCGGCGGCGGTGCAGTGGGTCGGGCACCTGCCGCGGGTCGGAGCGTTCGTCGCGGCCCTGATCGGCTCGATCTTCATCCAGATCGGCACCAACCTCGCCAACGACTACTCCGACGCCAAGCGCGGCGCGGACACCGCCGACCGGCTGGGCCCGGTGCGGGTCACCTCGGCCGGGCTGGTGACCCCGCAGCGGGTGATGCGGGCGACCTGGATCGCCTTCGCCGTGGCGGTCGTCTGCGGCGCCTACCTGGCGGTCGTGGCGGGACCGATCATCCTCGTCGTCGGCGTCCTCTCGATCGCCGCCGGCGTCCTCTACACCGGCGGCCCGCGCCCCTACGGCTACGCCGGCCTCGGCGAGGTCTTCGTCTTCCTCTTCTTCGGCCTGGTCGCCGTCAACGGTTCCTACTACGTGCAGGTCGAGCAGCTCGACGCGCTGGCGCTGGGGCTCTCGATCTCGCTCGGCTTCCTCGCCACCGCGATCCTCGTCGTCAACAACGTCCGCGACCTCGAGACCGACCGGCGGGCGGACAAGATGACGCTGGCGGTGCGGATGGGGCGGCCCAACGCGGTGATGCTCTACCGGCTGCTGGTGCTGGGAGCCTTCGTCGTACTGCCGGTCGCGCTCTGGGCCGGCGAAGCGAGCGCGCTGCCGCTGATCGGCCTGCTGGCCCTGCCGATGGCGCTGGCGCCGATGCGGGCGATGACCAACCGCACCGATGGGCCGGCCCTGAACGGCGCCCTGGCGGCGACCGGCGCCGTCCTCGCCGTGTACAGCCTGCTGGTCACGGCCGGCCTGCTGATCTCCAGCTGACCCGGGCACCGGCTCGGCGGCAGCGCCGGCGGTTCGTCGGCGCCGCTCGCCTGGACCGGGTGAGAAGCTGTGGGGGTGCGCATCGCCTCCGTCGAGGTCATCCCCTACGCGCTGCCCTTTCGCGAGCTCTACGTGACCGCGCGCGGCAGCCTCGCCCGGCGCGAGCTGGTGCTGCTGCGGCTGCGCTCCGACGACGGGTTGACAGGGCTCGGCGAAGCGGTGCCGATGTCGCTGCGCGGCGGCGCCGACCTGGCCCGGGTCGTGGGCGAGCTGGAGCTGCTCTCCGAGCTCTCGGAGCTGGACGAGGCGAGCCTTGGCGGCGGCATCGCCAACCTCTCCGCGCCGGCCCGCTGCGCGGCCCTGACGGCGCTGATGGACCTGCGTGGGCGGCGGGCGGCGGCCGAGGGGCGCTCGGCGGCCGCCAGCGGCGAGCCGGCGCGCTGCAACGCGACGCTGGTGGCGGGCGAGCCGGCGGCGGTAGCCGAGGACGCTCTGGGCTGGGCCGCCGAGGGCTTCTCCACCTTCAAGCTGAAGCTGGGGACCGGCGACGACGCCGGTCAGGTGCGCGCGGTGCGGGAGGCGCTCGGGCCGGAGGCGCGGATCCGGGTCGACGCCAACGCCGCCTGGGACGTCGACACCGCCAAGCGGACCCTGCGCGCGCTGGAGGAGCTGGACGTCGAGCTGGCGGAGCAGCCGGTGGCGACGCTGGAGGAAGCGGCCGAGGTGGCGGCGGCGACCTCGATCCCGATCGCCGGCGACGAGAGCGTCGAGTGCCGGGCCGACGCCGAACGGGCAGTCGCGCTCGGGGCCTGCGACTTCGCCGGGGTGAAGCTGTCGAAGGTCGGCGGACCGGAGGAGGCGATCGCGGTCGCCGAGGTGCTGCCGTCCTACCTCTCCAGCGCCCTCGACGGCCCGGTCGGAATCGCCGCCGCGGCGCAGGTGGCGCAGACGCTGCGCGAGAGCGCACCGGTCGGCGCGCTCGACCTCGCCCACGGCCTCGCGACCCAGCGCCTCTTCTCCTCGACGGTGGCCACCGTCGAGTGCGAGCTGCGCGACGGGATGCTGCACCTGCCGCCGGGGCCGGGGCTCGGCATCGAGCTCGACGAGCGTGCGCTCGAGGCCCATCGGCTTTAAGGCATTCCTGTCGCCTTGACCCCACCATCGTGTGGTCAAGTCGACAACCATTCGATGATCTAAGTTGCCCCCAGCGTGGACCCGACCAATGCCAACACCGCCCTCGCCTCGGCCTTCGTCGAGGAGCTCGCCCGCGGCGGGCTGCGCCACGCGGTCCTTTCCCCCGGCTCGCGCTCGACGCCGCTGGCGGTGGCGCTCTGGCGCCAGGCCGAGATCGAGGTGACGGTGATCGTCGACGAGCGCTCGGCGGCTTTCTTCGCGCTGGGCGCGGCGCAGGCCAGCGGGGCGCCGGTGGCGCTGCTCTGCACCTCGGGCACCGCCGTCGCCAACTACCACCCGGCCGTGATCGAGGCCGACGAATCGGGTCTGCCGCTGGTGGTGCTGAGTGCCGACCGCCCCCCGGAGCTGCGGGGGATCGGCGCCGGCCAGACGATCGACCAGATCAAGGTCTTCGGCTCCTCCGTGCGCTGGTTCTGCGAAGTGGGGACGCACGAGGCGGACGACAGCGGCCTGCTGCACTACCGCTCGGTGGCGTGCCGAGCGCTGGTGGCGGCGCGAGGCGAGGTCCGGCCCGGCCCCGTGCACCTCAACCTGCCCTGGCGCGAGCCCCTGGCGCCGGTTCCGGTCGAGGGCGCCGTGACCGCCACGGATCCGCTGGCCCTGGCGGGGCGTGTTGGCCGGTCGCTGACGGCGGTGACCCGGATCGACCTCGAGCCCTCGGCCTTCCTGTTGGAGGAGATGGCGGGCCACATCGGCGACGCGATCTCCGGCGTGATCGTCGCCGGCCGCCAGCTCGACCCCGAGCTGCGCGAGCCGCTCGCCCATCTCGCCCGGGTCTCCGGCTTCCCGATCCTGGCCGAGCCGACCTCGCAGCTGCGTCGCGGCCCCCACGACCGCTCGCATGTGATCGCCGCCTACGACCTGCTGCTGCGCGACGAGCGCTTCGCCCGCGCCGTCGTCCCCGACTTCGTCCTCCGCTTCGGCGCGATGCCCACCAGCAAGCCGCTACGGGCCTGGCTGGCGGCGAGCGGCGCCAGCGAAATCGTCGTCGACCCGTACGGCGGCTGGAACGAGCCGAGCAACCGCGCCGCGGCGATCCTGCGCGCGGACCCGACCGAGCTGGCCTCGGGCTGGGCGGCGCGGCTGGAGAAGGAACCGCGGCCGGCCCCGGAGGCCTGGATCGCGGCGGAGTCGGCCGCGCAGGCGGCGCTGGACCATGAGCTGGGCGTCGGGGGCATGGATCCCGGGGGCGGAGGCGCCACGGCGATCTCCGAGCCCGCGCTCCACCGCGCCCTGGGCGCCGCACACGCCGCTGGCGACCTCGTCTACACCGCCTCGAGCATGCCGATCCGCGACCAGGAGGCCTTCCTCGCCGCCGGCGCCAGCGACGTGCGCTTCCTCAGCAACCGCGGCACCAACGGCATCGACGGCCTCGTCTCCTCCGGGATCGGCGCCGCCCACGCGAGCGGCCGGCCAACCACGATCGTCACGGGGGACCTCGGCCTGCTTCACGACATCGGCGGCCTCGCCGCCCTGCGCGACGTCTCCACCCCGGTTCGCATCGTCGTCATCGACAACGGCGGCGGCGGCATCTTCCACTTTCTACCGCAGGAGCAGGCGTTGAGGGGCGACGAGTTCGAGGCTCTGCTGGGGACCCCACGCGGGGTCGACACCGAGAAGGCCGCGGCGCTATTCGACCTCCCCCACCGCCACCTCGACTCGCTCGCCGACCTGCCCAGCGCCCTCGCGGCCGGCACCGGCCTAATCGAGGTCCCAACCGACCGCCGCGCCAGTGTCGAGCTGCACCAGGGCCTCGCCGCCAATGTCGCGGCGGCACTCCGCCAGACCCTTTAACAGTCGATCCGCCCAGCCTCACGGCCGGGGCCAGGCTGCCAGGCCGGTGCGTAGAAGATGGTCCTTCTGCTTGCGAGGATCTCGGTCTCGCAGCTGCCATCGGCATTGATCTGGAGAATCGAGTTGGCCCATTCGTAGTGCCGACCCCGGAAGCGCGCAAAGGCGAGGCGTTCGCCGGATGGGTCCCAGCTCGCGAAGAGCTCGTCGCTGTGCGGGGTGCGGGTCAGCCGGCGCGTGGAGTCCCTCGCGACGTTCCAGACGAAGAGATCGCTATCCGATCGCTTGCCCCCTTCGCGGAAGAAGGCGATCTTCGAGCTGTCCGGCGAGTAGACCGGCGCGAAGCCTCGTTTGAGCAGGCGGGTCGCGGCCCCGGTGCCGGGATCCAGCGCCATCAGTTCTGCCTCGTCGGCGCCTTTGTGATCGATGCGGGTCGCCAGCAGCGTGGATCCGTCAACGGAGAACGAAGAGCTGACGTATTCGAGCCCGCGGCGCGATGGCGTCAGCTGGCGCTGCGCGCCGCTATCCAGGTCGATGGTCCAGATCGCCGCCTCCCGCCCGGCGAAGCGGGTGAAGGCGAGGGTGTGACCGTCAGGCGCGAAGACGGGCCGTTCGGCGTTGGCGATATTGAGCTCGTGGGCCCCGCCTCCGTCGGCCTTTGCCACGAAGATCGATGCGATGCCGGGAAAGGCGACCTCGGCTCCGTCGGGGCTCCATGAGAGCCGCCCAAAGCCCTGCACCGGCCCGCCCTTAGGCTGGCCGCCGGCGATCCGGATCGGCCGCCTGCCATTGGCGTCCACCGTGAGCAACGCGACCCGGTTCGGGTTCCATGTCTCCTTGACCACTGCGAGCCGTGGCCCGGCCGGTGCCGCGGCATCCGCGAGCCCCGCGGTCAGCGGCAGCGCCAGCAGCGCCGCCAGCAGCCCGCTTAGGAGCAAACGGAGCGTTCCAGTCATCGCTAGCACTCGATCCGCCCTGCCCCGCGGCTGGGCCCAGGCTGCCAGGCGGGGTTGAAGAAGAAGGAGCGACGGGGGGAGGCAACCTTGGTCGGGCAGGTGCCGTCGGCGTTGATCTCCATCAGGGCGTCGCCGTACCCGAAGGGCGCGTCCTCCGACCTGACGAGCGGCAAGCGGATGTAGGCCAAGCGCTCGCCGGACGGATCCCAGCTGGGCGAAAGCTCCGGGCGACCGGGAGTTCGGGTGAGGCGACGAAGGCCCGTGCCGTCGGCGTTGACGACGAAGAGATCGGTGTTTTCCTCTCGGTTCTCGCCGTATTCCTGGATGCAGCGAACAAGGGCGATCCTGGAGCCGTCGGGCGAATACACGGGAGACGCGCCGTCTTCAACGATGCGCCTCGATCCGCTGCCGTCGAGCGCCAGCGCCACCGGCTGCGATTCGTTGAGGAGAAGCGGGTCCTCGTACGTCACCAGCAGGGTCGAGCCGTCAGGCGAGAACGACGAGGCGCTGGCCGTAAGCCCGGCCCGCCACGGCGTCAGCTGGCGCTGGGCGCCGGTTTGAAGGTCGACGGTCCAAACGCTGGAGCCCTGGAAACCTTGCTTCCACGATTTCCCCCCGACAGTGGTCGGCGTCTCCCGGTCGACGGTGCGGGTGAAAGCGACCGTATGCCCGTCCGGCGAGACAACGGGTCCAAGGCCCTCGTGCGTCCCACGAATCGCACGCAGTCCATGCCCGTCAGCGCCCACGGTGAAGATCTTCTGGATGGCCTCGTGGTCGTCCCCTTTTTCGAACCTGACGATCCCGCTGAAGGCGAGCCTGCTGCCATCGGCGAACCACGAGACCGGCGAGAAAAGGTCCACCAGTGGGGGTCTTAAGCGATAGCCGCCTCCCGCCAGATGTAGGGCATCGCCCCCATTCCGGTTGACGGTCACCAGCTCGAGCCGCTTCGCGGCAGCCTTGACGACAGCCAGCCGCGGCCCCGCCGGGACCGTGGCCATCGCCACGCTCGACATCAGTGCCAACGCCAACGCCACTGCTCCCAGAGCCCGCCAGATCACGTGGTCATTCTGGACCATTTGAACGTCGCTCAGCGTGGCGCTAAGTCAGCAACGTCAAGAGCGCCTGCAGCTTGACCTCGGTCTCCGCCAGCTCCGCCGCCGGGTCCGAGCCGGCGACGACGCCGACGCCGGCGAAGAGGTGAGCCTCGCGGTCGCGCAGGAGGGCGCTGCGCAGGGCGACGCAGAACTCTCCGTCCTCGGTGGCGTCCATCCAGCCGACCGGACCGGCGTACCAGCCCCGGTCCATGGCCTCGAGCTCGGCGATCGCGGCGGCCGCCTGCGGCCAGGGCTCGCCGCCGACGGCCGGGGTCGGGTGCAGCATCCCAGCCAGCTCGATCGCCGAGTGGGGATCGGCGAGCTGGGCGATCACCGGCGTCGCCAGGTGCTGGATGTTCGCCACCTTGACGATCTCCGGCTCAGCCGCCGCCTCGACCCAGACCGCGTGCGGGCGCAGGGCGCGGACGATGCGCTTGGAGACGATCCGCTGCTCGCGGCGGTCCTTGTCGCTGCGCAGCAGCTGCTCGCCGAGGTGGTCGTCGACAGCGGGGTCGGAGCTGCGCCGGGTCGAGCCGGCGAGGGCCACGGTGGAGACGCTGGCACCGGAGCGGCGGACCAGCAGCTCCGGGCTGGCGCCGATGAAGGCCGCCTCGGGCGTGCCGACGCAGAAGCAGAAGCAGGCCGGGAACTGCTCGCGCATGGCGCCGAACAGGGCCGCGGTGTCGTGGGCGGCCCCGGCGCTGACGAGGACCTCGCGGGCCAGCACGACCTTGCTGATCTCGCCCGCGCCGATCCGGGCTGTGGCGGCCGCGACGGCTGCTTCGAAGTCGGCGGGTGGGTGGGCGCTGCGGATCTCGGCGTGCGAAGTCGGGTGCGGATCGAGCATCGGCAGCGGCGCCTCGGCGCGCAGCCCGGCCAGCCGCGCCGCCAGCGCGGCGCTGCGCTCCTCAACGTCCTCCCCGGGCTGGATCACCGCGTTGAGCGTGAGGAAGGCGCGCTCACCGCTGCAACAGAGCGAGAGCTCCGGCAGGACCAGCGAGCCCGGAGGGAGCGAGGACCAAGGTGACGAGGCGCCGCCCTCGGAGTCGAAGGCGAAGCCGCCGAGCCAGGCCGGACCGGCGCCCGCCGGCAGCCCGCGCGGCTCGTCGAGGATCGCGTCGCGCCCTGTTCGCAGGCACTCCTCGGCGATGTCGGCGAACCGCCCGCCGCCGCGGGAGGCGGCCTCGTAGGCGACGCCCAGACCCGCCAGCGCGAACTCGCGATCCGGCTGCTCCCAGCAGAACCAGCGATCGGACGCCAGGCGCGAGGCGAAGACCGCCGCGCAGGGGTCGGCGACGTCGACCTCGGTCGTGACGCTGACCAGGGCCCTGCGGCTTCGCCGCACCGCCCGCTCGACGCTCTCGCGCAGGCGGGCAACTACTTCGTCAGTCGCTGCCTCGCGCAATCGCGATCTCTCCGGTGCGAACCATTTCAACCAGGCCATGGGGGCGGATCATGCGCTCGAAGGCCTCGATCTTGTCGGCGGATCCGGTCACCTCGATCGTCATCGTGCGGCGGGCGACGTCGACGATCTTGGCGCGGAAGATGTCGGCGAACTGGATGATCTCCGCCCGGTTCTCGACCGCCGAGGAGACCTTGAACAGAGCCATCTCCCGGGCCACCGTCTCTTCCGGTCCCATGTCGCGGATTTTCAGCACGTTGACGAGCTTGTGCAGCTGCTTGGTCACCTGGTCGATCGGGTGCACGGCGCCGTCGAGGGTGAGGGTGACGCGGGAGACGCTGGGGTCGTCGGTCGGCCCCACCGCGAGCGTGTCGATGTTGAAGCCACGGCGCGAGAAGAGCCCGGCCACGCGGGCCAGCACGCCCGGCTTGTTCTCGACCAGGATCGAGAGGATGTGCTTGCGGCCGGTGAGTTGCCCGGGCAGGTGCAGGTCCTCGAGCTTGACCGCCTGCGGAGTCCCGGCCTCCATCAGCGCACCGCCCGCGGCGACTCGACCATGTCGCGGGCGGCGTGGCCCGGCGGGATCATCGGGTAGCAGTTCTCCTCCTGGGCGACGCGAACGTCGAGCAGGACCGGGCCGTCGGTCTCCAGCGCCCTGACCATCGTCTCCTCGAGGTCGGCGGAGCTGTCGCAGCGCAGGCCGGTGGCGCCGAAGGCCTCGGCCAGCTTCACCCAATCGGGGCTGGCGCCCATCTCGACCGAGCTGTACCGGCGGTCCCAGAACAGCTCCTGCCACTGGCGGACCATGCCCATGTAGCCGTTGTTCATGAGGAAGATCTTCACCGGGATCTCCTCGGTGACGCAGGTCGCGAGCTCCTGGATGTTCATGATCAGGCTGCCGTCGCCCGCCACGCAGACCACGGTCTCCTCCGGGCAGGCAACCTTGGCGCCGACCGCCGAGGGCAGGCCGAAGCCCATCGTGCCGAGGCCACCGGAGTTGATCCAGCGCCGCGGCTTGTCGAAGCCGTAGTACTGCGCCGTCCACATCTGGTGCTGGCCGACGTCGGAAGTGATGATCGCGTCGCCCCGGGTGGCCCGGTGCAGCGCCTCGATCATGAACTGGGGCTTGATCTCGCCGTCCTTGCCGGGCTCGTAGTAGAGCGGGTGCTCCTCCTGCCAGGCGCGGATCTGAGCCCACCAGGCATCGAGACGGGCAGCGTCGGTCTGCAGCGCCCGGTACTCGCGGGTCAGGTGCGGCAGCACCAGCTTCACGTCGCCGACTATGGGGATGTGCGCCCCCACGTTCTTGGAGATCTCCGCCGGGTCGACGTCGATGTGGATCACCTTGGCGTGCGGGGCGAACTCGTCGAGCTTGCCGGTGATGCGATCGTCGAAGCGGGCGCCGACCGCGACGATCAGGTCCGCTTTGTCCATCGCGTAGTTGGCGGTGACGGTGCCGTGCATGCCGAGCATCCCCAGCCAGCTCTCGCCCGAGGCCGGGTAGGCGCCGAGGCCCATCAGGGTCGAGGTGACCGGGAAGCGGTCGGAGCCGGCGAGCTCGCGCAGCTCCTCCGAGGCGCCGCCGTTGATCACGCCGCCGCCGCTGTAGAGAATCGGGCGGCGGGCGTTGGCCAGGGCCTTGGCGGCGATCCGGATCTGTTTGATGTTGCCGCTGGTGGAGGGCTTGTAGCCGGGCAGCTCGACCGGCTCGGTGCGCGGCGCGTAGTCGATGTCGGCGCGCGAGAGGTCCTGCGGGATGTCGAGCAGGACCGGCCCGGGACGTCCGGTCGAGGCGATGTGGAAGGCCTCGTGGACGTACTCGGGGATCTGGCGGGCGTCGGTGACCTGAAAGGAGTGCTTCACGAACGGCAGCGTGGCGCCGAGGATGTCGGCCTCCTGGAAGCCGTCGGTGCCGATCAGGTCGGTGCGAACCTGGCCGGTGATGAAGACGGTCGGGACCGAGTCCAGCATCGCGTCGGCGATCGCCGTGACCAGGTTGGTGGCGCCGGGGCCGGAGGTGGCGAAGGCGACCCCCACCCTGCCGGAGGCCTTGGCGTAGCCCTCGGCCGCGTGGCCGCCGCCCTGCTCGTGGCGCACCTGGACGTGGCGGAAGTCGGCGTCGACCATGGCGTCGTAGGTCGGCAGGTTCGCCCCGCCGGGGATCCCGAAGACCTCCTTCACGCCCTCGGCTTTGAGCGACTGCATGAGCGTGTCCGCGGCTCGCATCGAACTGGCGATGCTACCAGCGGGCAGGCACGGCCCGGGCGCCCGGCGAGCCCTGGTTACGCCCGTCCGGCAGGAGATTTCGCGGGGTTCCAGCGGGTGTGGGGATCGATCGAGGCCTCGATCGCGTTCCCCTTGTAGCGCTCGATGATGTGGATCATCGACTCGACCAGCTCCTCGCCCAGCAGGGTCGGTTCGAGACCGAGGTCGAGCAGCTTGGTGTGGACGGCGTTGTAGTAGTGCTCTTCCTTCTCGACCCGCGGGTTCTCGTAGTGCTGTATCTCGACCCCGTAGCCGAGGTGCTCGCCGGCCTGCTTGACCAGTCCGGCCAGCTCGAGGACCGAGAACTGCTCGGTGAACTGGTTGAAGACGCGGAAGTCGCCGCGCTCGGCGGGGTTGGCGACCGCCAGCTCGACGCAGGCGATGGTGTCGCGGATGTTGAGGAAGCCCCGGGTCTGGTGGCCGGCGCCGTAGACGGTCAGCGGGTGGCCGATCACCGCCTGCAGGCAGAAGCGGTTGAGCACGGTGCCGAAGATCTCGTCGTAGTCGAAGCGGGTGATCAGGCGCTCGTCACCCTCGGTCTCGGCCGTGTCGATGCCGTAGACGACGCCCTGGTTGAGGTCGGTGGCGCGCAGCCCCCAGACCCGGCAGGCGAAGTGGATGTTGGTGGAGTCGTGGACCTTCGAGCAGTGGTAGAGCGAGGCCGGCAGCTTCGGGAACGGCAGCGTGTCCCTGCGTCCCTTGTGCTCGATCTCGATGTAGCCCTCCTCGATGTCGATGTCGGGCTGGCCGTACTCGCCCATCGTCCCCAGCTTGACCAGGTGGCAGTCGGGGACGTGGTCGCGAATCGAGAAGAGCAGGTTGAGGTTGCCGATCACGTTGGCGTGCTGGGTCTCGACCGCCTTCTGGCGCGAGGCCATCGAGTAGGGCGCCGAGGCCTGCTGGCCGTAGTGGACGACCGCCTCGGGCATCGTCTCGGCGACGACCGCATCGAGGAAATCGCCGTCCTCGATGGCGCCGAGGTAGCTGCGGACCTCCCTCCCGGAGACCTCCTTCCAGGCGGCGATCCGCGCCTCGAGGTCGGCGATCGGCGTCAGCGAGTCGGTGCCCGCTTCCTCGTGCCAGCGGCGGCGCGAGAAGTTGTCGACGACGGAGACCTCGTGGCCGCCGGCCGAGAAGCGCAGTGCGGTCGGCCAGCCCAGGTAACCGTCACCCCCGAGGATGAGGATTCGCATAGGACGCGGCAGCTTAGACGGTTGGGCGGGCGCCAACCCCACCGTCCTAGTTGAATCCGCCCGATGGGAAACGGACTGGCGGCGCGAAACGGAGGCCGGGTCGGCCTCGCCGCCCTCCTCGCCATTCTCCTGCTCGGCGCCGGCCTGCGGGTCGACCAGGCCTGGGACGGCCGGGCGCCGGTCTACGACGCCGCCGCCTACGCCGCGATCGCCGCCAATCTCGAGCGCGGCGAGGGCTTCACCGCGGGGCCGGCGGCGACCCAGCCGTCCAGCAACTACTCCCCCGGCCTGCCGCTGCTGGTCGCCGGCGCCTACGAGCTGACCGGCGGCGTCCACGAACGCGCCGCCCGGGTCCTCCTCGCCCTGATCGGCTCCCTCACCGTCCTCTTCACCTACCTGATCGGGCGCCGGCTCGGCCGAGTGATGCCTGAAGCCGGTTCTGACCGGCTCGAGACATCACTCGGCGTGGCCGCGGGCTTGGCGGGGGCGGTGGTGGTGGCGATCTACCCGGCGCTCCTCGAGTACCAGGGGATGCTGATGAGCGAGCCGCTGGCGGCGACCCTGTTGTCGGGCGCGGTGCTCGCGATGTTCTGGGCAGCGGACTCAGGCCCAGGTGCTCCGGCGAGGTGGTTGCTCCCGGGCTTGCAGCTTGGAACGCTCGCGATGGTGCGTCCCGAGTATCTGGGAGTCGCCTTGCTGCTTGGGGTTGTCGTGTTCGCGACCGGGCTCCGGAGCGACTGGCGGCTGGGCCTCACCCGGGCGGTCCTCCTGCTCGGGGGCGTGATCGTGATTGTCGCCCCCTGGACGATTCGCAACGCCGTCGCGCTTGACCGGGCGGTGCCGATCTCGACCGGGGGTGGCCAGGTCCTCTTCGCCGGCACCTACCTGCCGTCTGACGGCGATCCGGAAAGGGTCGGGACGGAGGTCGTCGCCCGCCATCCGGAGCTGTTCGCCACCGCCGCGGCCCGGCGCCTGCGCCTGGAGCAGATCCTGGCGCGACTCGCGGCCGCCCGCTACTCCAACCTGGAAACCGACCAGGCGCTCTCGCGGATGGGCAAGGAGCAGCTCTGGGACGACGTCTCCGAAGAGCCGCTCGAGTACGCCGGCTTCGTCGTCGCCAAGATCGGGCGGATCTGGTCGCACGGGCCGCGCGCGGTGATGCGCGAGCCCGGCTGGGAGGCGATGCACTGGGCTCTCGTCGGCCTCGGCCTGCTCGGCCTCGGCCTACTGGCCTGGCGCCGACGCTGGGAGGCGCTGGTCCTGGCAGCGGTCTTCGTCGGCATCACCGCGCTCAGCGCGCTGCTGGTCGCTTCCCCGCGGCGAGTGCTGGTGATGCTGCCTTTGGTCGCGGCGCTGGCCGGAGTCGCCGCGACCTGGCTCTGGGGCCGGCTCAGTCCTGGTCGTACTTGACCTGGAAGAGCAGCTTGATGAAGGTCGCGGTGTCGGCGCCTGTGAAGGTGCACTTGTAGGCGACCACGTCGGGTTCGGTCGACTTAACGGTCGGCACGCAGTAGAAGGCCTTGGTCGACCGCGGCATCTCGATCCGCAGTTCGGCGGTCTTCGTCATCACCTGCTTCGCCTGGGCGCAGGTAGCGAAGCGGGCCTGCGAGGGATCGACGTTGCTCGCGGTCAGGGTGCCCTTGACGGTCTTCCCGATCACGTTCGGCGAGCTGGCCGTGCAGGTCTTGGCCGGCGACGGCTTGGCAGCGGCCCCCGCCGCGGGGACGAGCAGGGCGCAGGCGGCAACGGCAGGGAGGAAGAGGACGGTTCGGCGCATCGGGGCATCTCCTAGGTCGGATGGACTTGCCAGGCCGTTTTCGCCGCGGCGGCCCGGCGCCCTTCCGGCGCCGGTTGCTGAGTTATGCCGGTCAGGGGCGGCTCAACTCAGCAACCGTCGTCTGCCCGGGTAGCCTGAGCCGGCCTTGCACCTCGCCGCCAACTGGATCCGGGCCCTGCCCCAGCGCTTCGGGAAGCCGACGCTGGTCGCGCTGGCGCTGATCGCCGTCCTCGGTCTCGGCGTCCGTGCCTACGCGGTCGCCAACCCGGTCGCCAACCCGGCCGACGACTCGCACGCCTACTACGCGCTCGCCAAGGCCCTGTACGAGGAAGGGAGCTTCGGCGGGCCCGAATTCCGCGACTCCAGCGACTGGTCGCCCGGCGCCCCGCTGCTCTATGCTGCCGGCTTCTACGCGACTGGGGGCGCTCGGGAAGGGACGGCGCGAATCGTCGAGGCGCTGCTCGGGGTGGCGGCGATCCTCGTCGTCTTCGCCCTGGGCAGGCGGCTCGGAGACGCAGCGAGCGCTGGGACGGGTCGGCGGCTGGGCTCGGCGGTGGGGCTCCTGGCTGCCTTCGCGGTCGCCGTCTACCCCCCCTTCATCCACTCAACCGGCGAGCTGATGAGCGAGCCGCCGACGATCCTCACCCTGCCGGCGGCGGTGCTCGCCTTCCTCTGGGCGAGCGAGCCCGGGCGCTCGCGCTGGGCCTGGCTCCTCCCCGGCTTGCTCTTCGGCCTGACCGCGATGTTCCGCCCCGAGTACCTCTTCGTCGGCGGCGCCTTCGTCGTCCTCGCCGGGCTGTGGCCGATCCTGGCGCGGGGCCCGTCCGCCGGCTGGAGGCCAGGGCTGGGCGGAGCGTCGCTGCTGCTCCTCGCCCTGCTGCTGCCGATCCTGCCCTGGACGATCCGCAACGTCGACGTGCTGGGGCGCGTGGTGCCGATCTCGACCGGCAGCGGCAAGGCCCTCTACGTGGGCACCTACCTGCCCGCCGACGGCGAATACCAGCGGGTCAAGGCCCTGCTGTACGAACGCTACGAGCACAAGTCGCTGCCGCCCGACTCCGAAGCGCTGAACGAAGTCGACCCCGGACCCCTCTTCGACCGCGTCGCCGCGCGCTATCCCGACCTTCCGCGCGACTCCGCCCTCGGCAAGGTCGGCAAGCAGAACCTCTCCAAGTACTTCGACGAAGACCCGCTCGGCTACCTGGGGATGACCGCCCGCAAGGTCGGGCGCATGTGGAGCAGCGGCGTCGGCGAAGCGATGAGCAGCGGGGTCGGCCGCGCGGTCCAGATCCTGCTCGTGGCACTCGGGCTCGCCGGCTTCTTCGTCCTCGGTCGGAGCCGGCGCTGGTGGGATCTGGTCGCGCTGGCGACGCCGATCGCCCTCGTCACCCTGATCGGCGCCGCCTCGCTGGCGGCGCCGCGGCGCAACGAGGTGCTGATGACGCTGGTCTTCCCACTCGTCGCCCTGGCGCTGTCATCGGGGGTCGCGGCCATATCCTCCGGTCGCGAATGGTCCCCAGAGCAGGCATCTTCCCCGCCGAACTGACGGCACTCCGCAGCGGCGGGCTGATCTTCGCGATCGGGCTGATCGCCTACGCGCTGATCCGCCGTCGCTCCCTGCGCAACGTCGACGTGCTGCTCCTGCTCGCCGCCGGGCTCGGGTTGGCGCTGGTCTCGGGCACCGAAATCGTCGACGGCCTGCTCTCCGCCTTCTCCTTCGAAAAGGGCAACGGCGGCCGCATCCTCGGCCTCGCCGTCTTCGCCATCTTCATCCTCTTCTTCCTGATCCTGCGGGCGCTCTCGGTGGCGGCGCGCAACTCGCGCCAGCTCGCGGCGGCGTTGGAGGGCCTGGCCTGGGAGGAGTTCCGACAGGCGGGACTGCCGGAGCGCTTCCGCAACAAGGTCGCGATCCTCGTCCCGGCCTACAACGAGGCCGAGAACATCGGCCACGTGCTCGACCAGATGCCGGTCGCGGTCTGCGGCGTCGGCACCGAGGTCCTGGTGGTCGACGACGGCTCCCGCGACGGCACCGGCGACGTCGCCGCCGAGCACGGGGCCGCGGTCGCCCGCCACGTCACCAACCGCGGCGGCGGCGCGGCACTGCGCACCGGCTACCGGCTGATGGTCGAATCCGGAGCCGAGGTCGTCGTCACCCTCGACGCCGACGGCCAGCACCTGCCGTCGGAGATGGAGCGCCTGGTCAAGCCGGTCCTCGACGGCGAGGTCGACGTCGCCCACGGCTCCCGCGTCCTCGGCCACGCCGACCGCAACCACTTCGCCCGCGAGCTCGGCATCGTCTTCTTCAACCGCCTCGTCTCCGCCATCACCCGCACCCACGTCACCGACTGCTCCAACGGCTACCGCGCCGTCCGCACCGGCGTGCTCCCACAGCTGGTTCTGCGCCAGGAGCAGTTCCACACCTCCGAGTTCATGATCGAGGCGATCAAGCGCGGCATCCCCGCCAAGGAGATCCCGATCACGGTCGAACAGCGCCTGCACGGCCACAGCAAGAAGCCGGCCGTCTTCCGCTACGGCGTCGGCTTCGCCAATGCCATCGTCAGGACCTGGCTGCGCTGAAGCTGAGATCTCCGCGGATATGCTGCCGCGGCGCCCTGACTCCTAGAGTCGGCGACAGACCATGACTGCAACCTCACCCGTAATCGCAGTCCACGCCGGAGCCGGCGAGTGGTCCGATGACGCGGCCACCGGCATCGCCGCTTGCGCCGAGGCGCTCGACGCCGGCGTCGAGGCGCTCGCCAACGGGGCCTCCGCCCTTGACGCGGTGGTCGCAGCGGTGCGGGTCTTCGAGATCAACCCCCAGTGCAACGCGGGCACCGGCGCGGTTTTGACCGCGAACGGCGAACTCGAGCTCGATGCGTCGGTGATGGACGGGTCCTCGCTGCGCTCGGGCGCGGTCGGAGCGCTGCCACCGTTCGAGCACCCCGTCGATGTCGCCCGGGCCGTCCTCGAGGATGGGCGCTACCACCTGCTCACCGGCGACGGCGCTGCCCAGTTCGCCCAGGCGCGTGGATTCGTCCGCGCCGACCCCGAGCGGATGATCACCGAGCGGCGGCGAGCTGAGCTGCGCCAGGGGATTCACACGACGGGGAACACGGTTGGCGCCGTCGCCCGCGACCAACGAGGGCACCTTGCCAGCGCGACCAGCACCGGCGGTATCGCGGGCACCGAGCCTGGGCGCCTCGGCGACACCCCGATAGTGGGCGCGGGAACCTATGCGAACGCCCACGCCGCCTGTTCCTGCACCGGCCACGGCGAGGCCTTCGCCCGCGCCTGCGCCGCGTTCTGGGCCACGGAACACATTCGCAAGGGCGCCCAGCAGACGGCCGACGACGCGGTGGCAAAAGTCAGGGATGACTTCGGCGGCTACGGCGGCCTGATCCTGCTCGACGCTCACGGCAAAGTCGGGATCTCCCGCACGGCGGCAAACATGCCGCACGGCGTTGGCAGGCCAGACGCCGAGCACGTCGTCGGCATCTGATCCCCGCTCGACCGCCTCAACCCCGCGCGGCGGCCGCGGTCAGCTCGTAGACGGTGATGAACTCCGAAAGCCCGGCATCGACGCTCTCGCCGTTGGCGACCGCCAACCCGTCGGCAACGAAGCGATCGACTTCGTCGCTGTCGTAGACGGCGGCGTAGAAGTTGCGAAACGGGGCGAGCAGGGTCGCCTGCGACCTAGCCGCGAAGCCAACCGCCGAGAGGCTCTCGAGCACGTCCGCGGCGGCCAACGAAGACAGCGCCACCTGAGCGCGGCCCGAGCTGCCAAGCCACGAAGCCAGGCCGTCGGTGAGCAGAGAGACGAAGGTCTGGCCCGACGCGCCGCTCGCGGCGGCGAAGCCCGGGGTCTGGGGACCGTCCGGCATCGTTGGGGGGTTCGAGACGACCAGATCGAAATCGCGATCCGGACCCAGCTCCGAGAGCTCACCGTGGATCACCTCCACCCTGTCGCCGACGCCATTTCGGTGCGCGTTCTCCGCCGCCAACACACAGGCGGCCTCGGAGCGGTCGATTGCCACAACCTCCTGGACTCCCAGCAGGGCCAGCGTCACCGCCAGGATCCCACCCCCGCACCCCAGGTCACATGCCAGACGGTCGCCCTCACTCACTTTCATCCCATTGGCCAGGAACAGTGAGAAAACAGTTGGCCGGACCTCGCCGGTCAGCCTCAGCTCGATCGGGTGACCCTGGACGTACACACGCATCGTCCCCACCCCTGCCCCTGCCGAAGCCGCGATGCTCGCCTCCCAGCGTCAGACGTTTAGCGCGATAGCGCCGAGCGCCACGACTATAAGGCCAGCCAGACCGAGCCGTACCGAACGAGGTGCGTTCTCGGTCCAGTAGGTGACACCAACCGATAGCGGCGAACCCGACTCGATCGAAATTCCATACCTGGCCCTGAAGGCGGCCAGCAACTGGCACAACCGCTGGGGGCGATGGTGGTCGTAGTCGCGAATGGCAAACAGCACCCCAACGACGAGGGCCACGCCGAAGGCGCGCAACAGAACGGTGATCGCGGAGACCGAGTCGAGGGCATAGGCATGGAGGGCAACGAGCAGGCCGCCGCCGCCAACCAGGAGGACGAGCCACTCGTAGTCGGAGACACGGTTGCTGACCGCGAGTTCGACATCGGCCCACTCGGTGGCGAAGCGGTTCGTGAGCGCGCGGTTGCCGTGATCCGCGGTCGGCACCGCCTCTTGATCGGCCTGAATCACAAGCGCGTCCAGGCGATCGAGTTCGGCTTGAACCTCCGCGACCGGCTCGGTCTCGAGCAGAACCCACGCTCGCGCGTAGAGGTTCCGACAGGCCATCTGCAGGGCCCCGTTGCGCTGAATCGCATTTGACAGCACGAAGCCCGCGAACACCGCGACGATCGTAGCGATCAGCTGACTGATCACATCGGTCTCCACATCGATCTCACCCGACACCCGCCCCGCCAGGACCTGACTGATCTGGACCGAGGCGAGAAATGCCAGGGTGACCGCGTAGCCGACCGGTACGCCCTTCTCCCGAGCACTGGCAAAAGTGATCCCGCAAAGGACGAGAACCAGGGCCGAGAGAACCTCTGGCTTGGCCACGCCGGTGACCACCAGCGTCAGGATCCCCGTTGAGACGACGGGAACCAGGAACGCTGCCGAGAAGGCCGGGATGCGAGGATCCCGTACTGCCGTCATCCAGGAGAGATGGGCGACCGGGAGCAGAATCGCGTAGGCAAGCAGCGCCCAGAGGCGATTTCCAGACAGATGCAGAACGACCAGCTGGGGATGCGTGAGGGCGAGTCCGGCGAGGATGGCGAGGGCGACGACGCCGCCGAGCAGCAAAGCCACGGTGAACAGCGAGAGGCTGTCCACGCGGCTGGTCGGGTGGCGGATGCTGATCGCCCCTGAGGTGGTCCCGTAGGTCAGGGCTCCGAGTGCGGCCAAAATGAAGGGGCCGATATCGGTGGCGCCAGAGATCGGCCTGACGTCGATCCCGGCCGCTATCGCCAGGCCCGCCCCCGCAAAGCCAAACCCGGCGGCGAGCGCGATCTCCAGCGAGCGACTGCTGGCGCGCCAAACCGAGACCACGATCACCGCCACCACGGGCCAGAGGTAGTTCACCAAGTTGACCGCCGCCGGGGGGCCGCTCTGGATCGCCGAGAAGTAGAAGAGAGGGTAGGCGACGAACGCCGCCAGGCCGACCAGGGTTGCTTCAGCCAACCAGATGCCTCTCCCCTCACTCGCGAGCACCTCCCTGAACCTGAGCCTGCCCGAGCTCAGGAGCGTCGCCCAGGCAAGGGCCGAGCCGAGGACGACGGCATAGAGAGCGAGGATCGGCGCGTCAGCGAGCCCGCGCGATTCATAGATCAGGAGCGGTGAGAGCGACCAGGCACCAATCGCGAGCCCGAGCCCGATCGACGGGTTTGGGACTCGCCTGAGCATCTCAGGAAGGCACTGCGAAGCCCTGTCCGCGTACGTAGCCCAGCGCCTGCTCGAGACGCCGTGCCGCAGCCACCACAAGGCCATCGCTCAAGGCGGGACCGGCGATCTGCAAGCCGACTGGCAAGCCCGCGTCATCGTCCCCCGCCGGGATGACGATCGCCGGGATGCCGGCGAGCGAAACCGGCACCGAGAAGACATCCGAGAGGTACATCGCCATCGGATCCTTGGTCCGCTGTCCGATCGGCCAGGCCGTGCTCGGCGAGACCGGCGAGAGCAGGAGGTCGACGCCTTCAAAAGCCCTGGCGAACTCGTTCACGATCAACGTCCTGACCCTGAGGGCGTTGACGTAATATTCGTCGTAGTAGCCGGAGGAAGAGGCGAACGTACCCAACATGATCCGCCGCTTCGCCTCGTCGCCAAATCCTTGCGTGCGAGTCCCCGAAAGCATGTCCAGCCAAGACGGCTCGTCGGCGCGGTAGCCGTACCTGACCCCGTCATAACGGCCAAGATTGCTCGCGGCCTCAACGGAGGCGATCAGGTAATAGGCAGATAGCGCATGCGGAGTCAGTGGCAGCGAGACGGGCTTCGTCGCCCAGCCCAGCTCCTCGGCGATCGCGGCGGTGGTCTCGATCGTCTTCAGGATCGCCGGGTCGCAATCCGCGGACGAGTACTCATCCGGGATCCCGATCGTGAGAGGACCGACCTCCGGCGTCAGGTCGGGCGCATCCTCGGGCAGGCAGGTCGAGTCGCAGCAGTCCGAGCCGGCGATGATGCTCAGCAACGTCGCCGCGTCGTCGACGTTGTTGGCAAATGGACCGATCTGGTCCATCGACGAGGCGTAGGCAACCAGGCCGTACCGCGACACCCGGCCGTATGACGGGCGCATCCCCACCACGCCGCAGAGCGAGGCAGGTTGGCGGACCGAGCCGCCGGTATCGGTGCCGATCGACCAGGGGACCATCCCGGCGGCGACCGCGGCCGCCGAGCCGCCACTGGTTCCGCCGGGGACGCGATCCAGCCCGCGGGGATTCCGGGTTACCTGAAAAGCCGAGTTCTCGGTGCTCGAGCCAAATCCGAACTCGTCCATGTTGGTCTTTCCGATCACCAGCAGACCCGCCTGCCGCAGCCGTTCGACGGCGGTCGAGGTATAGGGAGGCGTGTAGTCGGCGAGGAGCCGCGAACCGCAGGTCAGCGACTCGTCTTCGACGGCAATGTTGTCCTTGACGGCAATCGGAATCCCCGCCAGTGGCGATGGGTGCTCGTCGCGCTGCCGAGCTTGGTCGACGAGCGCCGCCTCGCGCATGAGGCGCTCGGGGTCCGTCGTCGAGAGAAAGGCACCGACCTGGCCGTCGACGTCGGCGATGCGCCCCACAAACGCTTCCGCCAGCTCCACCGCGGACACCTCCCTCGACTGCAGCCGATCGCTCAGCTCACCAACACTCGCGGACCAGGGCATCGCCGGACCTTATAAGGCTGGGACCGCCTCTAGCGCACGCCTGGATGACGCACAGCGGCGGGGTCCGGCAAATACAGGTCCATCCCGCACCGCGGGCAGACCTGGACATACAGCTTCAGCTCCTTATGGCAGTTCGGACACTGCCGTTCGGGTTCGTTCTTCTCGACCCGGTAGAGGATCGCGGCGACCAGGCCGAGCAGCGGGACGACGGCTCCGATCACGAACCAGATCCAGAAGGAGCTGCCCTTGCCCTTGGCGACGAAACCGCTGGCGAGGCCGAAGAAGAAGGCGATCACGAGGTACTCCATCGATCCATTTTGACGATTCGGCGCCGTGGGTCGTACGTCCAGACGGGCAAACCTGCTTAAAGGGATCGCCGCGGGGTCCGACAAACCAGGGGGGAGAGCCCCACCGGGTCCTTCCGCGCATGGCGATTCCGAGAACTCCAGAGAAGGCGGCGAAGCCGCAGCGGCACCACCGCCGCCACCGCCTGCGCGTCTGGAAGGACAAGCACTATCGCTGGGTGCCGGACGGGGTCGGCGACTGGCGGGTCCAGGGCTACGTCTATCGCCACCACCACAAGCCCAGGCGCGGGCACTTCCGTGGCCCCGGCCCGAAGCCGGCGCGCCGCGCCCAGGCGGCGATCGCCCCGCTCAACCCCGATCCGCGGCCACCCGGGGCCTACCAGGGTCCGTTCGGTCTCGAGCAGGCGACGCGGCTGATCAACCGGGCCGGCTTCGGGCCGGCGCCGGGGCAGGCCGAGCGACTCGCCTCCCTCGGCCTGGTGGGGGCGGTGCAGTCGCTGACCCGCCCCAGCGGCGCCGCCACGCTCACCGGTCCGCCACCGGTCGACGACGACGGTGCTCCGATCGCCCCCGCCGACGTCTGGGGCCACGACCACATCTGGTGGCTCGACCGCATGGTCAGGACCGACCAGCCGCTGGTCGAGCGCATGGCCCTGGTCTTCCACGACTGGTTCGCGACCTCGATCGACGGGGTCTCCAAGCCGCAGCAGATGATCGACCAGTCCAACCTCTTCCGCTCCGCCTGCTTCGGCTCCTTCCTCGACCTCTTCAAGGCGGTGACGATCGACCCGGCGATGCTGCAGTGGCTGAACGGGGCCGAAAACCGCAAGGGGGCGCCGAACGAGAACTACGGCCGCGAGATGATGGAGCTGTTCAGCCTCGGCGCCGACCGCGGCGCCTACAGCGAGGATGACATCCGCGAACAGGCGCGGGCACTGACCGGCTGGCGCAACGACTGGTCGGGCGAACAGGGTGCCCACAACTTCCGCTTCGACCCGCGGCTCCACGACGCGAACAACAAGACCGTCTTCGGCCAGACCGGCAACTGGGGCTGGGAAGACGCCTGTCGGCTCTGCGTCGAGAACCCCCTCCACCCCTCCTTCTTCGTCGACAAGCTCTGGAGCTACTTCGTGCCGCAGCCGGCGGCGGTCTCGGTCCGCGACACGCTAATCGACGCCTACCGCGGCTCCGGCTGGCAGATCCGGCCGGTGCTGGAGACGATCCTGATCAGCCCCGACCTCTACCAGGGCCCGGCGATGGTGAAGCCGCCGGTGGTGCAGCTGGCCGGGATGCTGCGGGCGCTCGGCCGCCACGTCGACACCGACGCCTGGACCTGGCTCTGCGAACCGGCCGGGCAGGTTCTCTTCCGTCCGCCCAACGTCTCCGGCTGGGACGACGCCCGCTGGCTCGACACCTCGCGCATGCGGGCGCGCTGGAACATCGTCGACTACGCCCTCGGCGGGATCTCCGTCGACGCCTGGGACGGCTCCTACAGCACCACCGAGACCGCCGACGAAGCGCTCTCCCGCGCCCTCGCCTCCTGGAGCTCACCGGCGCTGCGACCCGAGCACCGGGCCGAGCTGCTCGACTTCGCCGGCCGCGCCGAGAAGAAGGTCGCGGCCAGCTGGCAGCGCGGCCCCTACCGGGCGATGCGCCAGAACGCCCTGCTGCAGCTGATCGGCATCGGCCCGGACACCCTCCTGCAATGAGCCTTGGGCCCCACAACTGCTGCGGCGACTACACCCGCTCCCAGCTGCTGCGCTCGGCCGCGGCCGAAGCCGGCAAGGGGCTGCCGATCGTCGAGCCGGGGATGCCGGAGCCGGCCGGGACCGGGCTCTCGCGGCGCAGGTTCCTCTCGCGCAGCGCCGGGCTGGCGCTGGCCGTCTACGGCGCCTCGAAGATCCCGCTCTCGGCCTTCGAGACCGGGATCGCGCAGGCGGCGACGGGTGACAAAGTCCTCGTCTCGGTCTTCTTCGACGGCGGCATCGACGCGCTCAGCGTGCTGGCGCCGGTCGGCGACCCGCGCTACTCGCAGCTGCGTCCCAACCTCGCCCTTTCCCCCGGCACCGGCACGCCGTTCAGCGAGGACACCCGGCTCAACTGGCACCCGGCGGCGGCGAGCCTGGCGACCCTCCACGCCGAGGGCAAAGTCAGCACCTTCCCCGCGATCGGCTACGACCACCCGGACCAGTCGCACTTCACCTCGCGCCACTTCTACGAGGTCGGCGAGCTCGCGGTCGGCTTCCGCACCGGCTGGCTCGGCCGCTACATCGACCTCGTCGGCGAGGAGGAAAATCCGCTGCAGGGCCTCTCGATGGACGGCTCGCTCTCACCGATGATCGCCACCGCCGAGAAGCCGGTGGCGGCGATCGACAGCGTCGACGGCTACGACCTCTGGGCCCCGGTCAGCGATCCGATCGAGAGCGAGATGTACCGCAGCTTCGCCCAGTTCGGCGCCCTGCCGGCGGACTCGCCGGCGCTGGCGCAGGTCCGCAAAGCGACCGCCCAGACCGACAAGCTGCGCGAAGACCTCGGCGGGATCGGCGGCTTCACCAGCCCGGTCGCCTACCCCGACACCTACTTCGCCCACAAGCTCGCCGGTCTCGCCGCCTTCATCGCCGCCGGGCTGCCGATGCGGGCGGTGACGATCCGCGCCGCCGGCGGCTACGACACCCACTCCGACCAGGCCACCGACCTCGAACGCAACCTGCGTGAAACCTGCGAGGGCCTGCTCGCCTTCCAGCGCGACCTCGAGGAGCGCGGCCTCGCCGACCGGGTGATGACCGAGATGTGGAGCGAGTTCGGGCGCCGCCCGGAGGAGAACGGCTCGGCCGGGACCGACCATGGCGCCGCCGGCTGCGCCTTCGTGATCGGCTCGGAGGCCAAGGGCGAGATGGTCGGCGAATTCCCCGGGCTGGCGAAACTCGACGCCAACGAAAACGTGCGCGTGACCAGCGACTTCCGGGCGATGTACTGCGCCCTGCTCGAGCAGTGGCTGGGTCAGGATGCCGGCCCGATCATCCCCGGCGCCTCCGGCTTCGCCCGGCCGACGCTGGTGAAGGCGTGAGCAGGGCGCTGGCGGCAGCAGGCCTGGCGCTGGCGCTGGTCGCCGGCTTCGCCTTGGCTCCGGAGGTCGATCCGACCGGCGGCGATCGCGCCGCGGCGGCGGACTGCGCCTGGCAGCGACACCCGCGGCGGATGGTCAGGCACGTGAAGCGCCACGGCCGCACGCGGAAGATCGTCCGCACCACGAACCACTGGACCTGCGATCCGCCGGCGCAGCCGCCCGCGGTCGGCATCCCACCGGCCTTCCTCCCCGACCCCGCGCCCGTGCCCTCCCCCGAAGTCGAACCGCCGCCGCGAGCGGTGAGTGCCACGGTCGACGACGAGACTCCGGAAGCGTTCAGCTTCACCCTCTCGCGCCGCTACGTCGTCTCCGGCAACGTCACCGTCGAGCTCAACAACAGAGAGGGCCAGGACGCTCACAACCTCAAAGTCCGCCCCAAGGGCAGCGAAGAAGAGGGGCTGGAGGTGGGCGAAGCCGGGGCGGGTGAGAGCCGGGTCGGGCATCTAGAGCTGGCCCCCGGCACCTACCAGCTCTTCTGCAGCCTCCCCCGGCACGAAGGCTGGGGCATGAGCGTGGACCTCGAAGTTCGGACCGGTTAGCCGAGGCGCTTCGGGTGCCCGATCTGGCCGAGCTCGGCGAGGTCGCGGCCGAAGGGCAGGCTGGTGGTCCAGTCGATCACCGCGTGGGTCTTGCGGGCGATCCCCGGGATCTGGCTCATGTGGTAGGTCCGGGCCATCCACCAGGCCGGAAAGCCGCGGAAGGTGCGGTCGCCGACCTTGCCGACCGCCTTGTAGCGGCCGAGGTTGACGAAGGCGGCGCTGCTGCGGTACTCGAATGGCTCCGCTGAGCCGATCCCCAGCTCGGCGGCGATGTTGCGCGCTGCCACCGGGCCCTGGCGGACGGCGTGCTGGGCGGTCGGGGGACAGGTGCCGCCGCGCGGGTCCGGCGCGGCGGCGCAGTCGCCGATCGCCCAGACCGCATCCATGCCGTCGACCCGCAGGTGGTCGTCGACCGGCACCCGGCCGCGCTCGTCCAGGGGGACGTTGAGCTGGCGCAGGCTCGGGTGCGGCGACACGCCGGCGGTCCAGACCACGGTCTTGGTCGCCAGGGTCTCGCCGCTGGAGAGCCGGGCGCTGCCTGCGGTCACCTCGTCCAAGGTGGTGCCGAGGCGGATGTCGATGCCGCGGCCGCGCAGCTCGCGCAGGGCATAGTCGGCGAGCTCGACGTCGATCTCCGGCAGCACCCGGTCGCTGGCCTCGACCAGGACCCAGCGCATCCCGTGCAGGCGGGCGCGCGGGTAGCTCTCCATCGCCTCGGCGGCAAAGTCCTGCAGCTCGGCCAGGGCCTCGAGGCCCGCGTAGCCGCCGCCGACGAAGACGTAGGTGAGGAGCTCTTCGCGACGGGCGGCGTCCTCGCTGGCGTTAGCGGCCTCGAGCGTCTCGATCACGTGGTTGCGCAGCCAGATCGCGTCGGCGAGTCCCTTGAACCCGATCGCGTGCTCGGCCAGGCCAGGGACCGGCAGGGTCCGCGAGACCGAGCCGAGGGCCAGCAGCAGCTGGTCGTAGGGAATGTCCTCGTCCGCGCCCTCGTGGCTGTGCAGCCGCACCGTCTTCGCCTCGGGGTCGTGACCGCTGACCTCGCCGAGCCGCAGGTAGGTGCGCTTGAGGATCTCCCGCAGCGGCGTCACCACGTGCCGCGGCTCCAGGGTCCCGGCCGCCGCCTCCGGCAGGAACGGCGTATAGAGCATGTAGTTGACGTCGTTGACGAGGCTGAGCCGGGCCGACTGCCGCGGCATCACCTTCTCCAGCTCCCGCGCGGCCGCCGCGCCTCCGAATCCACCACCGACGATGACGACGTTCCAGGCCATGCCTTGAACCTACCACTTTGTAACAAGATGTTACAAAGTATCCGAGAGCACAAGGCCGGCCTGCCGGATGCGAAAACTTGATCGGCGCCCGGCATCCGGTCTAGTCTGCGGCCTGCGCCCCGCGGCCCGACGCAGCAACCAAAAGGATCTGATCGAGATGAGAACGCTGAGCTCCCACCACGGACGTCGAGCCGGTCTGTGCGCGGTCGTCCTGGCCCTGCTCCTCCCCGCCCTGGCGGCGCCGAGCGCCTCGGCCCAGACCGCCTACGTGACCAATCTCAGCGCCGCCAGCGTCACCCCCTTCGATACCGAAACGGGGCTGGTCGGCACACCGATCCCCGTCGGCGCCTCGCCCCGGGCGGTGGCGGTCACGCCCGACGGCTCCACCGCTTACGTAGTCAACCTCGAATCGGATGACGTCACTCCGATCGACACGGCGACGGCCACCGCCGAAAGCCCGATCGAAGTGGGCGACGCGCCGGTGGCGATCGCGGTCGCGCCCGACGGGCAGACCGTCTACGTGGTCGACCAGGGCTCCGACACGGTCACCCCGATCGACGTCGCGGGCGGGATCGCTGAACCGCCGATCGCAGTGGGAGACGCGCCATCCGGGATCGCGATCAGCCCGGATGGCTCCACGGCCTACGTGACCGACCTCGCCGACGACGAGGTCACGCCGTTCGATCTCGCCACCCAGACGGTCGGTCCGCCGATCGCGGTCGGGGACGGGCCGCTCGGCATCGCGATCAGCCCCGACGGGTCCTCGGCCTATGTCGCAAACATCTACGGGGACACCGTGTCGCCGATCGATCTCGCGACCGGGGTGGCCGGCCCCGCGATCGAAGTCGGGGACGGGCCCCAGGAGGTCGCCATCACGCCAGACGGGACCAAGGCCTATGTGCTCGACATCATCAGCAACGAAGTGACCCCGATCAACCTCGCCACCGGCACGGCGCTGCCGAACATCGTCACCGGCGCCGCCCCCTTTGCGGTCGTAGTCGCTCCCGACGGCGGCACGCTCTACATCACCAACGCCGAATCGAGCACGGTGACGCCGGTCGACACCGCGTCGGATACGGTCGGCGCGGCGATCGAAATCCCGGTTGCGGCCGGCATCGCCCTCGTCCCCTACCAAGCGCCGGTTGCCAGTTTCCAGGCCACGGCAAGCGTGGCCGGGGCCGACGCTCGCTTCGACGCCTCCGAATCTTCCGAGCTCGGAGGGCCGGGGGCCGTCTACTCCTGGGACTTCGGCGACGGCAGCACGGCGACCACCACGACGGCGCTGATCCGCCATGCCTACGCAGCGCCTGGCAGCTACAGCCCCACGCTCACGGTGACCAACGCCGGTGGCTGCTCGACCAAGCTGATCTTCACCGGTCAGACCGCCTTCTGCAACGGTGGTCCAGAGGCCCGGATGCGACTGACCCTGCCCATATATCCGGCGACCCTCGAGCCCAGATCATCGGCGCGCGGTTGCTTGCAGTGGGGTGCCGTCTGGCGCCCGTCGACGCGTCCAGCCCACGCCGTCCCGGGCGTGCGGGCCAAGATCGGGGTCGATCCCGCCGCCACGTCCACGGTTACGGCAACGTTGACCTACCGCCGGAACGGCCAGTCCCACCGGGTCGTCCTCGACCGGATCGCGATCGCGGAGTCGGGCCGCATCGTGGCGCCGTTGCCGGTAAAGCTGCGCGGCATCCTCGCTCCCGGCTCCCGGGTGAGATTGGCGCTGGCGATCAGGGTCGAGGGCGGCTGCGAGGCCCCGACGACGAGCTACCGCAGCATTCGCACCCGAGTGGTGACGCTCAGCCCTTAAGCCGCCGCATGATCAGGCGGTTGACCTCGCCGCCGTCGGCTCGTCCCTTGGTCTCCTTCATCACGGCGCCGACGATGGCGCCGATCGCCTTCGGGTTGCCCGCCCTGATCTGCTCCGCGGCCTGCGGGTTGGCCTCGATCGCCGCCGCCACGATCGCCTCCAGCTCGCCGCTGTCGGAGATCTGGGCCAGGCCCTCGCGCTCGACGATCGCGGCCGGGTCTCCGCCCTCGGCGACGAGCGCGGAAAGGACGGTCTTGCCGCTGCCGTGGGAGATCCTCTTCTCCTGGACCAGCGCCACCAAGGCGGCGAGGGCGGCGGGCTCGACCCGGGAGTCGGTGGCGGCGATCTCCTCCTCGCCCTGGCGCAGCGCCGCGGCAAGCTCGCCGGTGACCCAGTTGGCGACCACCTTCGGCTCGATCCCGGCGGCCGCGGCCGCGGTGCTCTCGAAGTAGGCGGCGGTCTGCGGATCGGCGGCGAGACCGGAGGCGACGTCGGTCGCCAGCCCCAACCCTTCGTAGCGCGCGATGCGTGCCGCGGGCAGCTCCGGCAGCGCCTCGCGGGCGTCGCGCAGCATCGCCTCGGTCGGCGCCAGCGGCACCAGGTCGGGCTCGGGGAAGTAGCGGTAGTCGTGCGACTCCTCCTTCGAGCGCAGCGAGGTGAGGCTGCCGCTGACCGGGTCGAAGTGGAGGGTCTCCTGGGTCACGGTCCCCCCCGCGCCGATCAGCTCGCGCTGGCGCTCGAGCTCGGCTTCGACCCCGCGCTGAAGGAAACGGAAGCTGTTCATGTTCTTCAGCTCGGTCTTGGTCCCGAGCCCGTCGGAGCCGGCCGGGCGCACGGAGACGTTGGCGTCGACGCGCAGGCTTCCCTCCTCCATGTTGACGTCGGAGACCCCGAGCTGGCGCACCGTCTCCCGCAGCAGCCGCGCCCACGACGCCGCCTCGGCGGCGCTGCGCAGGTCCGGCTCGGTGACGATCTCGACCAGCGGCGTGCCGCCGCGGTTGAAGTCGACCAGCGAGGCACCGGAGCCGTGGATCCGACCCGATTCGCCGACGTGGATCATCTTCGCCGCGTCCTCCTCGAGGTGAGCGCGGTGGATGCGGACGTCGCCGAGCCTGCCGTCCGAAGCAAGCGGAATGTCGAACTGGCTGATCTGGTACGCCTTGGGGCTGTCGGGATAGAAGTAGTTCTTGCGGTGGAAGATCGAGCGCGGCGCCACCTCGCACTCCAGCGCCGCGGCGATCTGCAGCGCGTAGAGGATCGCCTGTTCGTTCGGCACCGGCAGCACCCCCGGGTGGGCGAGGCAGACCGGACAGGTGTGGACGTTGGGCTCGTCGCCGAAGGAGAGCTCGCAGCCGCAGAACATCTTCGTCCTCGTCGCCAGCTGGACGTGGATCTCCAGCCCGATCACCGCCTCGAGCTCAGCCATCGGGATCGGCCTGGGTGGAGGGGACCCGGAAGGCACCTTCCACCGGTTCCGGGGCGCGCTGCAGGAGCGCTTCGCGGGGCCAGCTCGGCCGCGGCACGTCGGGCCGCAGCACGTTCTCCAAAGCAACCACGTGGGAGGTTGGCGGCACCCCGTCAAGGTCCAGGGCAGAGATCTGCTCGACGTGCTCGAGGATGCCGGACAGATCCACCCGCATGCGCTCCACCTCTTCCTCGGACAGAGTTAGAGCAGCGAGACTCGCCACGTGAAGCACTCGCTCGCGGTCAATCATCGAGGTGATTCTAGGCGTCGAGTCGATCGAGACGCGACTGGCTGCACAGCCAGTTATTGTCCCGTCGATGCAGGGGCACGCGGCAGAGAGATTCGTCGTCGTCAGCCTGCGACTGCTCGCGCTCAGCTTCGCCGTCGTCGGCATCCTCTTCATCGCCGTTCCCAACGGGACCCTGGACGTGATCTCCGACTTCGGCGAATGGTTCGGCAACCACACCCGGGCCCCGCACGGAGACGAGCAGCTCTGGCTCTCGCTCGGGTTCGCCTACATGGTCGTGATCACCGGCATCTGCGCCGTCGTCCAGGCCGACGTCGTCCGCTACCGGCCGCTGCTGCTGGTGCTCGCCGCCGGCAAGACCGCCTCCTCGCTGGCCACGCTCGCCTTCTTCGTCTTCGACGAACAGGTCTTCGCCTGCCTGCTCAACTTCCTGCTCGACGGCTCGCTGGTGCTGATCGCGCTGGGCCTGTGGGTCCTGGTCGGCCGGGTCGGCCGCCCCACCGACCCCGGTTGACAGCGCCCGCCGGGGCTTTCAGCCGCTGAGCAACGCACCCTGAGCGCGATCTGCGCGGCTATGGCGCCCGGCATCGACGGCCTGCCCGTGGCCGAGCGCGACATCGACGTCTCCGGCCCCGTGGCGAAGTTCCTCGCCTCGGTCTCGCCGCGAGTCCTGACCCGGCTCCGGCTCGGCCTCCGCGCCTTCGAGTGGCTGCCTTTCCCCTGGCGCTTCAGCCGGCTCGACCCCGCGGCCCAGGAAGACTTCCTCCACCGCCTCGAGGAATCCAAGCTCTCCCTCCACCACGACCTGCTGCTGATGGCCAAGCTCTTCTCGACCCTCGGCTACGCGGTCGCGCCCGAGGTGCAGGAGCGGATCGGCTTCGAGATCCGCTGCGCCACCGCCGACGGGACGCCGCCGCAGCCAGCGGGAAGCCTCGGCGACCTGGAGCCGCGGGGCGAGGGCGAGGAATGCGACGTGGTCATCGTCGGCTCCGGCGCCGGCGGCGCGGTCGCCGCAGCGGAGCTGGCGGCGACGGGGCTCGACGTGATCGTGCTCGAGGCAGGCGGCCACTATGACCGTGACAGCTACCCCGCCGACCACCTCGACGCGATCGCTGAGCTCTACCGCGACGGCGGCCTGACGATCGCCGAAGGCCGGCCGCCGATCCCGGTCCCGGTCGCCAGGGTCGTCGGCGGCACCACTGTGATCAACTCCGGCACCTGCTTCCGCGCGCCCGAGCCGGTGCTCGCCGACTGGCGCGAGCGCTTCGGCATCTCCTGGGCCGGCGAGATGGCCGCCGACTACGCCGAGGCCGAGCGGACGCTGCGGGTGACGCAGCTCGATCCGGAGACGATGGGCCGCAACGGCCAGCTGGCGATGGAGGGGGCGGCGGCGATCGGCGCCAGCGGCGCCCCGATCCACCGCAACGCCGGCAACTGCAACCAGTGCAGCTCCTGTCCCTTCGGCTGCGAGATCGACGCCAAGCGCGGCATGCACGTCAGCTACCTGCCGCGGGCCGTCGCCGCCGGCGCCAGGATCCGCGCCGGCGTCGAGGCGGAGCGGGTCGTCGTCGAGGACGGGCGCGCGGTCGGGGTCAGCTGCTCCACCCGGGCGGGCGCCAAGCGCCGCCGCTTCACAGTCCGCGCTCGCCGCGCCGTGATCGCCGCCGGCGGCTCGTTCGGCACGCCGGAACTGCTGCTGCGCTCGGGCCTCGGCGGGCGCCAGGTCGGCCGCAACCTCCACATCCATCCGGCCTGCTGGGTCGGGGCCCGCTACGAGGAGGAAGTGCGCGGCTGGGACGGGGTCATGCAGAGCTACTACGTCGACGAGTGGGAGCACGCCGGGATCCTGCTCGAGGCGACCTTCACGCCGCTCGCCTTCGGCGGCGCCTGGCTGCTCGGCGCCGGCGAGTCCCACCAGCGGGCGATGCTGGACTTCGGCCACGTCGGCTCGGTCGGCGTCCACCTCTGCGACGAGTCCTCAGGCCGGGTCGGGCTCGGCGCCGAGGGCTCGCTGCGGGCGAGCTACAAGCTGACCAAGTCCGACGCCGACCGCCTTGCCTTCGGCATCGCCCGCGCCGCCGAAGTCCACTTCGCCGCCGGGGCGACCGAGGTCTACCCCAACATCGCCCGCGTCGGCGTCCTCAAGCCCGGCGATCTCGCCAACTTCGAGGCCGCGTCCTTCAAGCCCGCCGAGCTGCGCCTGGAGGCCTTTCACCCGATGGGCACCGCCCGCATCGCCGCCGACCCGTCCCAGGGCGTCTGCGCCATCGACGGCTCCGTCAACGGAACCCAGGGCCTCTACGTAGCCGACGGCTCCCTTTTCCCCACCTCCGTCGGCGTCAACCCGATGATGACCATCATCGCCTTTGCCAAGCAGATAGCGAGAGGGCTAGCCGAGAAACACGGCTAGCCCTCTGACGAAGCTCTCTCCCCTATTGCGCGGGGGGCGGCGGAGGCGGAGGCGTCCCGCCACCCTGCGGGGGCGGAGGCGGTGGCGGCGGGGTTCCCGCACTCGGAGGAGGCGGTGAGCCGGCGCCGGGACCGCTCCCGGACAGCTTGTCGGCGGTGCCGCTGAAGGTCGACCCCTCTTCCTGCATGCCGCGGTAGCCGCCGTAGGCGATGCCGGCGGCGGTGATCAGGCCGAGGAAGATGCCGATTTCGAGCGTGCCGTCAACCGAGACGCCACCGAAGCTGCCGAAGCTCGGCGGGTCGATGATCCGGAACAGGACCAGCAGCGTCGAGAGGGCTCCGAGCACCGTGACCGCGACGTTCATCGAGATCGGCGGCTCGTACTCGGAATCGCTGAGACGCAGGAAGACGTTGATCAGGGCGACGACGATCGTGACCACGAGGACGATCGGGATGAAGTCGAGCGCGTCCCAGGCGCTGCCCCCGGCACCGGGCACCTCGCCCGAGAAGCCGCCGGAGCCGGAGACTTCGACCCCGAACCAGGTGAAGAACATGAAGATGAAGAGAAGGACGGCCGAAACCCCGGCGATCTTCTCTCCGGTGTTGAGCTTGCTTACGTCCATCTGCATATCCCTCCGTCGAAGCTTGGCCGGCTGATCCGACCCTGTATATCCAGCATCGGTCCTATTCGGCGGGGAAATGGCCGACCCTTCTAGGCCAGACTGGACAACGTGCGTAGGCGCGCCGCCTGCAAGGTGTTGACCAGCAGCATCGCGATCGTCATCGGCCCGACCCCGCCGGGAACCGGGGTTATCGCCGCGGCAATCTCGGCCGCTGCCTCGAAGTCGACGTCGCCGCGAAGGCCGTCCTCGGTGCGGTTCATGCCCACGTCGATCACCACCGCCCCCGGCTTGATCGCGTCGGCGCCGAGCAGCTCCGGCACCCCGACCGCGGCGACGAGCACGTCGGCGCGGCGACAGGTCGCAGCCAGGTCGCGGGTCCGCGAGTGGCAGATCGTCACGGTCGCGTTGGCGGCCAGCAGCAGGCGCGCGACGGGCACGCCGACCAGCTTCGAGCGGCCGACCACGATGGCCTCGGCCCCTTCCAGGTCGACGCTCTCCTGGCGCAGCAGCTCGATCACCCCGGCAGGGGTGCAGGGGACCAGGCTCCGGACTCCGTGCGCGAGCAGCCCGGCATTGACCGGGGTCAAGCCGTCGACGTCCTTGCGCGGGTCGATCGCGGCGACGACGGCGTCGGGGCTGATCTGGTCTGGAACCGGGAGCTGGACGAGGATGCCGTCGACGTCGTCGTCGGCGCCGAGGGCGGCAACCAGCTCCAGCAGCTCGCGCTCGCTGGTCTCCGCGCCGAGCCCGTGGTGGGCGGACCGCATCCCCGCCTCCTCGCAGGCGCGGTGCTTGTTGCGCACGTAGATCTCCGAGGCGGGGTCGTCGCCGACGATCACCGTAACCAGGTTCGGCGCCCGTCCGGCCTCCGCCACGTAGGCCTCGACTTCGCCGCGCACCCGCTCGCGCACGGCCGCCCCGACCGCTTTGCCGTCGATGATCCGGGCCGCCACCGTCAGCGCTTCCGGATCGGGGCGTAGTCGGCCATCAACTTGCGCTCGGAGCCGTCGCCGGCGAAGCGGACGATCACCACGCCGCCCGGCTCGACGCCGGTGACGACGCCGTCGCCGAAGCTGGCATGGACGACGTCGTCGCCGGCCTGCATCTCCAGTGCCGGCCCGGGATCGACCGGCTGGGAGGGGTCGGACCCCGGCGAGGGCTCCCAGGTCATGCCGCCGACGGTGCTGGAGACGGTCGCGTGGCGCTCGGTCAGCTCGACCGGCAGCTCGTCGATGAAGCGCGAGGGCAGGTTGCGCTCGGAGCGGCCGAACATGCGCCGCTCGCGCGCCCAGGTCATGTACAGGCGCCGGCGGGCGCGGGTGATGGCGACGTAACAGAGGCGCCGCTCCTCTTCCTCGCCGCCCTCTTCCAGCGCCATCATGTGCGGGAAGGAGCCGTCCTCGCAGCCGATCACGAAGACGGTGTCGTACTCGAGGCCCTTGGCGTTGTGCACGGTCATCAGCGTCACCAGCTCCTGCTCGTCCTCGATCGAGTCCTGGTCTGAGAGCAGCGAGATCTGCTGCAGGAACTCCTCCAGCGGCGGCACCTCGCTCTCGCCCTCCTGCTCGCGATTGAGGTCGAACTCGCCAGCGGCCTCGGCAAAGGCGTCGAGGTTCTCGACCCGCCCTTCCGCCTCGACCGTGCGCTCGGCCTCCAGCGCTTCCACGTAGCCGGTCTCGCTCAGCACCGCCTGGACGATGTCGGCGACCGCGGCACCGGAGTCGACCCGCGCTTTCAGCAGCTCCATAGTCTCGAAGAAGCGGGTCACGGCTTTGATCGCCGCCACGCTCAGCCCCGGCACCTCCTCGGCCCGTTCGGCGACCTCCCAGATCGTCAGCCCGGCGGTGTTCGAGTAGGAGGCGAGCCGGCCCTGGGTGGTGTTGCCGATGCCGCGCCGGGGCGAGTTGACGACGCGCAGGAAGGAGACCTGGTCGGCGGGGTTGAGCAGCAGGCTGAGATAGGCGACGGCGTCCTTGACCTCGGCCCGGTCGTAGAACTTGGTGCCGCCGATCACCTGGTAGGGGACCTCGTAGCGGACCAGCGTGTCCTCCATGATCCGGCTCATCGCGTTGGTCCGGTAGAAGACGGCGATGTCGGCGCGCTCCACCCCGTGCTCCTCGCCGAGCCGTTCGATCTCCGCCGCCACCCAGCGCGCCTCCTCGTGCTCGTCTCCGAGCTCGGAGAGCTGGACCAGCTCGCCGCCCTCGATCTCGGTCCAGAGCTCCTTCGGCCGCCGCTCGCGGTTGCGCTCGACGACGGCGTTGGCGGCGGAGAGGATGGTCTGGGTCGAACGGTAGTTCTGCTCGAGCTTGACCACCTCGGCCTCGGGGAAGTCGTGCTCGAAGTCGAGGATGTTGCGGATGTCGGCGTGGCGGAAGCCGTAGATCGACTGGTCCTCGTCGCCGACCACCATCAGGTTGCCGTGCTCGGAGGCGAGCAGCTGCAGCAGCCGGTACTGGGCGTGGTTGGTGTCCTGGTACTCGTCGACGAGAACGTGGCGGAAGGTGCGGCGCCAGCGCTCGCGCACCTCCGCGAACAGCTCCAGGGCGTTGACCGTGCGGACCAGGAGATCGTCGAAGTCCATCGCGTTCGCCTCGAGCATCCGTTTCTCGTAGAGCGGGAAGCATCCGGCGACGACCTCCTCGAAGAGGCTGCCCTGCGTTTCCGCGTACATGTCGGCGTCGATCAGCTGGTTCTTGGCGCCGGAGATCTTGTTCTGGATCGCTCGGGCCGGGTAGCGTTTGGGGTCGACCCCGAGCTCGCGCATCACCCGCTTCAGCATCCGCAGCGAGTCCGACTGGTCGTAGATCGTGAAGCTGCGCGAGTAGCCGAGCCGCTCGGCGTCGGCGCGCAGCATCCGCGCGCAGGAGGAGTGGAAGGTGGTCACCCACATCGCCCGCACCGAGCGGCCGACCAGCTCGCCCACCCGCTCGCGCATCTCCGCCGCCGCCTTGTTGGTGAAGGTGATCGCGAGGATCTCCCCCGGCCGGGCGGCGCCGGTGGCGAGCAGGTAGGCGATCCGGTGGGTCAGGACCCGGGTCTTGCCGGAGCCGGCCCCGGCGACCACCAGCAGCGGCCCCTCGGTGTGTTCGGCGGCTTTGCGCTGGGGCGGGTTGAGGCCCGCCAGCAGCCGCTCGACCCGGTCGGCGCCGGCCTCGGTCGGCGCCCCGCCGAGCGGATTCTCAGCTTCGGCGGGGATCTCGAACTCAGCCTGAAACGTCACCCGCCGAGCATAGTCAGGGGCTCGGCGGGGCTCGGCGGGCGGTTCCCTATTCGCAGCTTTCGACGAGTTCGCCGAGCGCCTGCTGGGTGCCGTCGACGATGAATTCTTCCGCTACCGCCGGCGCCGCGCTTTCGATCCCTTCGACGATGCAGGTGGTCACTTCCGGGGCCACTTCTTTGTTCTTTTCGAGCTCTTCCTCGAAGACCCGCGCCAGCCGCTCCTGGTCCAGCTTCACGAAACCGGTTATTTCGTCGAGCTTCCACTGGCCGTCTTCTTCGACCAGGGCGAGCGAGGCCGTCTGGCCTCCGAGGCTGCCGCCGGTGATCGCCGCGTCCGCCGTCGCCTTGGTGCCGTCAACCTCGACTTCGCTGACCGCGACCGATTCCGCTTTGCCCTCGGAGTCCTTGGCTTCTTCTTCACAGCCTTCGATTGCCGCCTTGCCGCTTTCGCCGGTGCTCTGTTCGGAGAAGTTGAGCGTCTCCAGCTTCCTGCAGTTGGCGGGGTCGGCGGTGGTGGCCGAGGTTTCGATCGCTTCTTCGATCTTGTCTTCGTCGCTGCTGCCACTGCCGCCACAGGCGGTGAGGGCGAGCGCCGAGATGAGCAGGGCGCTGAACAGCAGGAGGTGGCGCTTGTTCAAGAGGATGCCTTTCGGGCGAGGAGCTGGACGGGACCGTGAGGGTGAGGCGGCCGTGGACGCTACCTCAGCCACCGGCCGACGAACGGCCGGTGCGGCGGCGGATCTCCGCCGAGTCGGCGCTGGGACCGTCGCCGCCATCGACTTCGGCGAGGCGCTGCTCGAGCTCGGCGATCCGCACCGAGAGGGCCTTCATCGCGTCGGCGATCGGGTCCGGCAGGTGAATCCAGTCGGCGTCCGGGCCCTCGACCCGCTTGCCCTCGACCTTGACCGTGTGGCCGGGGTTGCCGACCACGGTCGCGCCCGGCGGCACGTCCTCGACCACGACCGTGTTGGCGCCGACCTTGGCGCCCGCGCCGACGGCGATCGGGCCCAGCAGCTTGGCTCCGGAGCCGACGGTGACGTTGTCCCCGAGTGTCGGGTGGCGCTTGCCGCGCTGGAAGCCGGTGCCGCCCAAAGTCACGCCCTGGTAAAGGGTGACGCGATCGCCGATCACGGCGGTCTCGCCGATCACCACCCCGGCCCCGTGGTCGATGAAGAGCTCGCGGCCGATCACCGCCGCCGGATGGATCTCGACCCCGGTCACAGCCCGGGTCATGTAGGCGATGAGGCGCGGCAGCACCGGCACGCCGGCACCCAGCAGCGCGTGCGCCGCCCGGTGCGCCAGCAGCGCCTGCACCCCGGCCCAGCTGCTGAGGATCTCGAGCGTGGAGACGCCCTGCGCGGCGGGGTCGCGATCACGGGCCGCGCAGACATCCGCGCGCACCTCCGAGACGGCCCGCCTCCAGCGGCTCATGGCGAGAAGAAAGGTAGGGACATGTAGCGCTCGCCCGAGTCGCAGACGACCGTCACGACCCGCTTGCCGGCCATCTCCGGGCGCGCCGCGATCTCCAGCGCCGCCTTGATGTTCGCGCCGGCGGAGATCCCCGCCAGCACGCCCTCCTCGCGGGCGACCAGGCGCGCCGTCTCCAGCGCGTCCTCGTCGCCGACCGCGACGATCTCGTCGATCACCGAGCGATCGAGGACCTCGGGCACGAAGCCCGCGCCGATGCCCTGGATCTTGTGCGGACCTGGCGCGCCGCCGGAGAGCACCGGGGAGCTGGCGGGCTCGACCGCGACGACCAGCGCCTCCGGCGCCCGTTCCCGCAGCATCTGCCCGACCCCGGTGATCGTCCCCCCCGTGCCGACGCCGGCGACGAAGGCGCCGATCTGCCCGTCGGTGTCGCTCCAGATCTCCTCCGCCGTGGTGCGCCGGTGGACGGCGGCATTGGCGGGGTTGGAGAACTGCATCGGCATGAAGGCCTTGCGCTGCTCGCGGATCTCTTCGGCCAGGGCGACGGCCTCGTTCATCCCGCCCAGCGAAGGCGTCTCCCGCACCTCGGCCCCGTAGGCCCGCAGCAGCTTCGCCCGCTCCCGGCTCATCCCCTCCGGCAGGGTCAGGATCAGCTCGTAGCCCCGGGCGGCGCAGACCATCGCCAGGGCGATCCCGGTGTTGCCGCTGGTCGGCTCGACCACGACCGAGCGCCCAGGCTTGACCAGTCCCTCCTCTTCCGCCGCGTCGATCATCGCCACCCCGATCCGGTCCTTGACCGAGCCGCCGGGGTTGAAGTACTCGAGCTTGGCGCAGATCTGCCCCGGCAGCCCGTCCGCCAGGCGGTCGAGCAGCACCAGCGGCGTGCCGCCGACTACCGCCGAGGTCTCCGCGCCGATCCTCATCAGATGAAATACATGCCGAGTCGGGGCGCGCAATCCCGCATGGGCGAGCGGTTTGCCGTTTCCGTGCGCCAGTTATGCGCCAGTGGGTGCGCCAGTAAGCACCGCGCCAGCCGCGCGGGCAGCTTCTTCATCCCGCTCTCTCTGAGCGCTGAGGTAGGCATCAAGCAGCCGCGCCCCCTCGGCCTCGGACCCCGGCATCAGGTGCCCGTAGCGATCCAGCGTGATCGAAATGTTGGCGTGGCCCATGAAGGTCTGCAGCGCCTTGGCATTGACCCCGGCGGCAATCATCAGTGAGGCGAAGGTATGGCGGCACTCGTGCAGCGTAATGCGCTCAAGCCCCACGTCCTTCCAAGCTTTGTCAGCGCGCTTCGTCAGCTTCGAGGGATCGAACGTGCTGTTGCCCCTTGCAAGACCAAAGAATCGGTCACGGCCGCTGTAGCCGCTGGCGGTGATCCTCGCGTCGAGGAAGTCTCGGAGGACGGCGCTGATCGGCACCTTGCGGCGACCGGCATCCGACTTGAGGGGAATCTGACCCTCCCGATACTCCCAGCCGAACTCAACCCGGATCACGCCGTTGGCGAGATCGACGTCTTCCGCGCGCAGCGCCTGCAACTCGCCGCGCCGCAGGCCGCCGTACATCGCCGTCGCCCAGATCGGCCGATCAGCGGCAGGGACGGCGGCGATCAGCGCCTCGGCTTCTGCTGGAGTCGCGTAGCGCTCGCGTCGTCCGCGCACGGCCGGAAGCTGGAGACCACTGCAAGGGTTGACTGCAACTTCGCCGCGTGAGAGCGCGCGGCGGTAGATCGCGCGGACCGGAAGCAGGGTGACTTGAATCGTTGACGGGTTCCAGCCATCGGCGAGCAGATCGTCGGCGAACTCTTGGAGGTCGAAGCGTTGAAGGTCGGTGAGGCGAACGCCTGCGAATCGCGGCAGCACCCGGAGCCGCATCCCCGACTCGTACGAGCGCAGCGCGGCGCGCTTGTAGGGGTCGCCCGACCGATTCGGAATTGAGCCGTGCAGGGCGCCCTTGATCCATGCTGCCCACGCCTCCCCCAGCGTGGTCTTCTTTGCCGCCCGCAACCCTCCCCGCGAAAGCGCGCCGAGCGCATCGGCGCGCCACGATTTCGCTTCTGCCTTCTGGGCAAAGGTGCGGCGAATCTTCTTGCCGTCCCGCTTAGAGAAAACCCAAGCCTCATAGCCAGCGTTGCAGTTGCAGCGCCCGCCATTGCGAGCGCTGCAACCTTTTGAGTGTCGCTTTCGGATGCCCTCAGCCATCGGGGGTCCGCTCCTTGAAGCGCCCGACCCGCGTGTCGCCCGGACTCCAGTCAATCCCCGCCATCAACTCGCCCGGCTCGATTTCGAGACTCGCGCAAAGCTTCGCCAGCGTGTCAATCCGAGCGATGCGCAGACCGCGCTCAAGCTGGCTGATCTCGGTTCGATGAACCGAAGCCCGAACGCTCAACTCGTCCTGGGAGACATCCGCGAGCTTGCGGGCACGAACGAGGTTGTCGCCGAACTGCGCCGCGACATCCATCAGCCCTTCCTCCTCTTTGCTGGGGCGCGCGTAATGAACTTGCCGTTCGGCGCTCGACTCGGCTTCCAGGCCATGCCTTTGAGCAGGTCGCCGGGCGGGACTTCTAAAGCGCCCGCCAGCTTGACCACGGTGTCGATGCGTGCCAGCCGGACCCCCCGCTCTAGCTGACCGATCTCGGTCCGGTGCAGCGAGGCGAGGAACCCGAGTTCTTCCTGGGACAAGTCGGCCAGCCGTCGAGTGAGCAAGACGTTCTCGCCAAAGCAACGCGCCAGGTCGAGACTCTCGTAGGGAGCCATCAGGCCACTTCCAGGGCGGCGAAGTAAAGGGCAGCACGCGAAGGAGCGAGGAAGCGACCATCGCGATGAACCAGTGCGGCGCCGACCAACTCCTGCACCGCCCGCCGCCCTGCGTCCCCCGGGTCGACGCGCGCGGGATCTGCGTGCAGCACCAAGATCAGCTCGTCCATCGTGAGCCGAGTCGGGTGTTCATCGAGGAGAAGCGCCAGAACGGCGCTCTCAGTTCTTCTGTCCTCCCCTGTCGGGGAAGAGGGATCGCACGACGCGCGACCCTTAGGGTTCTCGTCAGCCATGAGGAGCTAATGCCTCCTTGTGGTCAGGCGGCCCGTCGCGTTCACAGCGCAGCGGGTCGCCGCTTTTTCGATCCTTCGAGGCTAGCAGCTTTGGAGAGTCCAACTCTCCAAAATTTCTAGTTCTAGTTGGTGCCCCGAATGATCTGGCTGACGCGGGTGTGGTGGAGTCCGACTCCCTCGCCGATCTGCCGCAGCGAAAGCCCTTCCTTCTGAGCCTTCGCGAACGCCTTTCGCCGCGCCTCGTGAGCCTTGCCCTGCTCGCGCTCGAACTTTGCCTGCGCGGCCTGTACTGCCCGCAAGGCTTTCTCGTTCTCGGCTCCGGCCATGACCGGGAGCCTAGAAGCTCGCCTGCCGCCACGTCACCGCCCCCGCAGCACCCGTTCGGCGTTCTCCGTCGTCCAACGTTCAAGCTCGCTGACCGGGACGAGGCGCTTGCGGCCTCGTCGGATCAACCGCAGGTCGGGCGCGACGTTGGCATCGAAGAAATCCGGACCGACCCCGATGGCCGCCGCGGCTTCGGCCGGGGTGAGAGCAATGCGAGGGATCGAGACGACGAGCTTCTTGCTCAATCGTCCTGCCCCTCGCCTAGCCAGTCCGCTGCCCGCTCCGGATTACCGACCGCGCGGAAGATCGGCGCGAAGGGGCCGCGACTCGTCAGTTCATCCAAGAGACAGAAGGAGATCGTCACCCCGTAGGCGCGATCGAGCTCGGGGTGGCTTTCCAGCAGCGCGATCGCGATGTCTTGCCGCCGAAGGAGAGCCTTGCGCGAGGCACCGGCCAAGGCGCAGATGACGGGCGGAAAGCTCGGGTAGTGACCGCGCCACAGCGGTTCGCTGCGTTTGTCGCGGGCGCGGCAAAGCTGCCCGTAGCGGGCTAGCTCGGCAATCAGGCGTTCAACCGAGAGAGTCGCGCGGTCCACCTCAATGAATCGCTGCTCGTAGACGATGTGCCGCTCGTCGGCTCGCACATAGCTCAACACGGCATCGGCGATCAGCTTGCGGCGGGCGCGGCCGCGTCCACGGTTCAAGGGATGAGACACCTCGTGCCGCCAGGAGAGCGGGCCGAATTCGTCCCCGCGCTCGCGTGCCGCTCGCAGGAAGCTGATCCCGACCTCGTTGACGCCGAGCGTGTGGGAGCGAAGCGGCCCGGCCGCCTGCTCGGGAGTGAGGACTTTCGGCCGGCGATCCACGTCGCCGGCGTCGGCCACCCAATCAGCGCCGCGCTCGGTCAGGAACCACAAGCGCCGGGGAGCGCGGGGAGAATCGACATAGGCAACGAGGTCTGCCCGCCGCAGGTAGGAGAGAACCTGCTGAGTGCGGCGTGGGCTGCGATCCGGGAAATGGATCGCACGCACCTGGGCGGTTGAGAGGACGCGATGCTCGCCGATGGAGGCAAGCACCTCGCCGGTCGCTTCTGGGGTTCGCAGGCGAGCGCCTGCCTGCCAGTTCACGCCAGCCCCCAGGGCAGCGAGCGATTGACGGCGAGGTGCTGCGGAGCCAGCGCCGAGCCGGTGATCGGCTGTGGAGTCGGAGTTGCCAGCACCAAGGCGATTACGGTCGCCGAGGTGGTGGAGAGCCGCTGCCGAACCAGCGCGGAGGTGGTAGCGCAGGCGTCGAGTGCAAGGGACGCGGAGAGAGAATGGATAGAGAACATGACGAAGACCTCCTTGGTCGTGTTTTGAATTGGAAGTGGCGTAGGAATGTCGGCAAAACGCGAGGCCCGCAAACCGCGCTGGGGTGCGCAGAAACGGCCCTTTGGCTCAACCGACCCGCGAAGCGACAGGGGAAGCGATAGGCGAAGCCATCCCCGAAGCGCTAGGCGAAGGTGAAAAAGCGGCTGTGAGAAATTTGCCCTGATACCCAACAGAGCAGCGAGCCGCGAAAGTGGTCCCCTCTTCTTAACTCGCAGTTCGGTTCCTCGCCTCATGCCTATATGTCGAACGAGGCGGCGAAATCCGGCAGGAGAAGGGGCCAGCCTCCCTAGAGGCGGGTTGCGAAACCGGGGTGCAAATGATTCGGCCACCACTACACAGGGCGTCGAACCCCGAAAGTGGCCCCCTTTTTTTGTTAAGCCTGCGCGCGCAGCTGCGGATTTCGTAGCCTGATCGAGTGCCTTCGCCCACGTCGGCCACTGGATCGGTCAGGTTCTTGCCTGGTGCCGGTCGTTGTGATCGTCCTTGCCCTAAACAACCGGACAAGGAACCGCTTGCAAGCGGAATCCGAATCCCGATGCAGCCCGATCTAAAATTTGGAGCGCGGCTGGAGCTACAACTACTGGATGCAAATGCCAACCTGGCATCGCAGCATCCAACTTCCCCTGATTACACCGCCGCCAACCCTGGACTCGCGGGCACTGAAACTGAGCGAAGTGTTGGCGACCTCCATCTGGACCTCAACTATCGTCAATGGGAACTCGACATCTGGGGGTACCTGAGTCCCGTACATTGCGGTCAGGGCCTCGGGGGAGTCGACCTCCATGAACTCGACCCGAAGCTGGTCCCCGCTGAGATAGTCAATCCGAAGAAGCTTCCCCGACGGCGGACTCTCGATGTCCGCCGCTACGCCCTCCGAAATCCAATCGTTGTCCTCAATCCAAGCACGCGGTTCGCTTGAGGTGGAAAGCATTTGGACGTTAAGAAGCATCAAGCCGTCCTCACCGCGATTCCACCAAATCACAGGGCGCTCGGCAATTTCGATGATCGTCGGCACCTCGTAATAGAAGTTGCCGCCAACGACAGCCAGGATTTGCTGCCGCATCCAGTTGAAACGCCCGGCTACCTGCTGGTTTCGATCCCGGCCCTCCAGCTTCAATACCTTCAACTGATCCACCGTGAAGGCTCCCCGGTCTGCTTGATCGTGATGGGTACGACAGAGGGCAACCATCCCCTCCGGGTTGTGATGTTCTCGCTCAGCCCAGGGTGGATCGAAGTGATGCCAACTCAAGTACGGACTGCCGCAGCCTTTGACAGGGCACCCGAAACCGACCTCGCTGCGAAGCTGCTTTCGGACTTTGGCTGGCGGAGTCCGATTCACTTTAGGAATCGTAATTTGATCGTCAGTCGACAAAGTGGGCCTGGACTGAACCGAACCAGGTAGAGGGGCGTCTGTTCTCTGGGAGTGGTGTCAGGGGTAGCGGCCGTGTAGACGCTTATGGGCGCGCTCATAGACGGTGCGAGTACTCGGGTTGTCGGGATGGCGCTCACCAAAGGCGATGAAGCTCCAGATAAGCCCCCTATCGGCCTTCGCCAACTGAAAAACGAGGCCGTAGGGCGCGGCGGAAGCCCCTTCCTGGCCGAGTGGGACATAGAGCTTCCGACAACCGGGGAGCCGCGTACCGTGACTGCCTTCCGCTTCGCATGGCCTCCAGGCGAGCCTCACTCCCCCGGCCTCGATTTCTCTCCGAGCGCTTTCGGCCCTCAGTCGCGCGCTGGCGCTGGGGGCGAAGCGCTCGACCTCCTCCGCCCACTCGTTACTACCGAAGATGATCGGGGCGGGCGACAATTTCTTGCCGGGACTCGTCATGCATCCAACGATACGGCCCCGAGGCACCCCTTCCCCCAAACGAACTTCTTGCGAGAAGGGCAGCGACTACAGGCTGGCGCTACCCCTCGCCGTCGGCTGGCTCGTCGTCGGCAGTCAGCCGCCTGAAGTCCTCCTCGGACGCTGGCTCCCAGCCCCGCTCCGCATACAACTCCGAGACTGGCGTAATCGCAGGCTCAAGGATCAATCCACCCTCGCGATCCGGCACGGCCTCGTAACGCCGACCGGCGACCTCAATCAACTCTCCGATCTCAAGGTCCAGCTTCTTCACCGCAGTTGCCATAGGGCGATTCTACGCCGGTTGCTGATCGGGGTCCCCAAATTCTCAAATGCTTCATCGGTTCGCCCACAAATGGGGCAAGACAGATCAACCTCGTGCGCCACTGGTGCGCCAGTTGTACGCCAGTACGACCGGAAACAACCGGACTCAGCCGGATGAAAAACCGCTTGAACAAGCGGAATCTCAATGGGGATGCCCCCCGATCTAGATGAAGTACATGCCCGAGCCGGACTCTTCGGCCTCGCGGCGCGCGACTTCGGCGATCGTGGTCTGGCCGAAGACCTTGCGCAGGGCGGTGACGCCCTCGGACCAGATGCCGCCCGCCTCGTCGGCCTCCTGGCCGATCTTGCCGTCGAGGGCCTGCACGACCTCGAGCACGGTGATCTCTTCGGCCGGTTGGGAGAGGGTGTAGCCGCCGCGCATGCCGCGATGGCTGGTCAGCAGGCCTCCCCGGCGCAGGGTCGAGAAGAGCTGCTCGAGGAACTGCTCGGGGATCTCGCGGCGCTCGGCCAGCTCCTTGATCGGGACCGGGCGATCGCCGGAGCGGGCGAGCTCCGCCAAGGCAACGACCGCATAGCGCGACTTTGAGGTGATCGAGATCACGAGCCCTTTCTACCGCACCCATCCGGCCTGGGCTAGGATCGGAATCGATGGGGTCCCCACCGGCAGACGGGCCCTCCCCGCAAACGAGTGATCGGAAGCAGTCCTGAGCGAGCGCCCCAACTGCCTTGTGATCGACGATCACCCGCTCGTCCGGCTCGGAGTCCGCGGCGTGCTCGAAGACGATTTCGAGGTGCACGAGTCGGTCACCCGCGAGGAGGCGCTGGAGCTGATCCGCGACATCGGCGACTTCGACGTCACGATCGTCGACATGCGCTGGCGCCAGAACGGCGACGTGGCGGCGATCAGCGGCCCCGAGGCGATCCGGATGCTGCGGCGCTCCTCGCCCGGGATCGGCATCGTCGCCCATGGCGAGCGGCCCGAGCGCCACATCGCCAGTGCCGCGATCCAGGCCGGTGCCAGCGCCTACGTGGCGCGCACCGCCGGCACCGAGCAGCTGCGCCGTGCAGTCGACGCGGCCGCGGCCCAGGAGACCTTCGTCGACCCGGCCGTGCCGCCGAAAGGCAGCCGCGGCATCCTGACTCAGCGCCAGCGCGAGATCCTGCAACTGCTCGCCAACGGCGAATCGACGACCGTGGCCGCGCGCGAACTGGGCCTCAGCGAAGAGACCGTGAAGTCCCACATCAAGACCGCGCTGGCCCGGCTCGGCGCTAAGAACCGGACGCACGCAGTGGCGATTGCCCTGCGCGAGTGTCTGATCGACTAGCCGCGTCGGCTGCGTCGGCGGCGCGTGCCCAGGCGGGACGGCGCACCCTCACGACCGAGCGGCGGCGCCACTCGGCAGGGAGGGATTGACGCCCGGAGTCGCTAGATCCAGCCGCGGTCACGGGCGGTGAGGACTGCCTGGGCGCGATCGACGGCGCCGATCTTGCCGTAGACGTTGTGAAGGTGGGTGCGGATGGTCGAGACCGAGAGCTGCATTTCGCCGGCGATCTGCTTGTAGACCATGCCCTCGGAGAGCAGGCGAAGTACGTCGAGCTCGCGGGCCGAGAGCGGGCAGGGCTCGCTGACCCGATTGGAGCCCTGTCGCGGCAGCGGCATTTCGTAGAGCAGGTCGCGCAGGCCGTCGGGGCCGAGCCCGCAGCGCTCGGCACTGGCGCGGAGGCGTTCCGGCGAGATCGCCTCGCCCTGGGAGTAGTGGGCGACCATGTCGGCGGTGCCGACCATCGCCGCCAGCCCGTCGGCGTCCTCGGCGTGGTGGCGCTCGATCGCGACGGCGATCCGCTGCGGCAGGTTCCAGCGCCGGGCCAACACCCCGCCGACCAAGGTGTGGTCGATGCCGAGCTGCTCGCGTTCGTCGCGCAGGCGCTGCTCGGGGGTGCGCGAGCCGGCGTCGAAGTAGACCTTGTAGCCCGGATGCAGGCGGGAGATGACGAGCCGGCCGACGTCGTGCAGCAGCGCCGCCACGGCGAGCTCGTCGCGTTCGATCCAACCGACGACACGGCCGATCTGGTTGGCGGCGCGCTGAGCGGCCAGGGCGTGGACGCGGAAGCGCTCGGGCTTCAGCTCCCAGCCGCCGTTGGACTCGAAGAAGTCGAAGCTGGGTGCGGTGCCGGCGATCGCCAGCACGCCGGAAGGCTTCAGCACCTCGATCGCGTCGGGGACGCTCCCGACCCCGCCGGCGACGACGCCGCTGCGGTTGGCGAAGCGCAGCACCGAGATCGAGAGGGCGACGTCGGACTCGACGGCCTCGACCAGGTCGCCGATCCGGGTGGTCTCGGCGGTGGCGGCGCGGATCACCCGCTCACGTGACTCGATCAGGACCGGGAAGCGCTCGACGGCCTCGAAGGCTTCGGCGAGGCGGCTGCCGGGCGCGGCGGCGCCGCGGGCCCCGTTGGATCCATTCGATCCGTTGGACCCGTTTTCCGAAGACGGAACTTCACGCGCAGCGATCTTGCCACTGGTCTGGGTAGTCACGGCCATTGGCCTTCCCATCGGCAGATGAAGACGTTTGGTTTAGCTGCAAACACCCCGGTTTTGGTGGTCTGGCGTCAACCATCCGTCCGTTCAGACGGCGGAGAGGCGCTCGACCGCCGCTTGCAGCCGCTCCAGCGTCCGCTCGCGGCCCAGCGCCGCCAATGACTCGAAGATGCCGGGAGAAACCGAGCTGCCGGTGATGGCGACCCGGATCGGCTGGTAGAGCTTGCCTGGCTTGACCTCGAAGCGCCCCAGCAACGGCGCCAGAGCAACCTCGATCGACTCCGGCTCAAACGGCTCGACCTCCTGCAGGGCCTGGACGGCCGCGCTCAGCATCCCCCCGGAGCCCTCTTTCATCACCTTCGCCCAAGCCTTCGGGTCGTCGATCGGTGGCTCGAAGAGGAAGCGGATCAGCGGCCAGACCTGGTCCAGGGTCTGCGCTTTCTCCTGCGCGATCGCGCAGGCGCCGCGCAGGCGCTCGTCGGGCTCGCGGCCGAGGTGGGCCGCGACGGCGGCGACGTACTCCTCGGGCGGCATCTCGCGCATGAAGCGCCCGTTCAGCCAGCGCAGCTTCTTCTCGTCGAAGATCGCGGCCGCCCTGCCGACGTCGGCGACGCGGAAGCGCCGCACCAGCTCCTCCGTCGACATCAGGGTCGTGTCGTCGTCGGTGCCCCAGCCCAGCAGCGCCAGATAGTTGCGGACGGCAGCCGGCAGGTAACCGGCGTCGCGCAGCTCCTGCACCGAGGCGGCACCGTGGCGCTTGGAGAGCTTCTTGCCATCCGGCCCGTGCAGCAGCGGCAGGTGCGCGTAGCGCGGCGGCTCGTGCCCGAGCGCGGCCAGGACCAGCAGCTGCTTCGGCGTGTTCGAGAGATGGTCGTCGCCGCGAACCACGTCGGTGATCCCCATCTCGGCGTCGTCGACCGCGACCGCGAAGTTGTAGAGGACCGAGCCGTCGCCGCGGGCGATCACGAAGTCGTCGTAGCTGGCGTTGGGAAAGGCAACCGGGCCCCGCAGCAGGTCCTCGACCAGGGTCTCCCCCGCGTCCGGCACCCGCAGGCGGATCGCCGCCCCGGGCTCATCGCTGGGGGCGCCGCGGTAACCGCTGCCGGCCCCGTGCTCGGCCTTCCAGGCCTCGACGTCCTTGGCGGTGGCCGGGTCGCGATAGGCGGCGCCGGACTCCAGCAGCCGGGCCAGCGCCGCTGCGTGGCTGGGGGCGCGCTCGGCCTGGGAGACCGGGCCCTCGTCCCAGTCGAGCTGCAGCCAGCGCAGCGCGTCGAGGATCTGCTCGACGTTCTCCGGCGTCGAGCGCTCGCGGTCGGTGTCCTCGATCCGCAGGACCAGAGCACCGCCCTCGTGGCGCGCCGCAAGCCAGTTGTAGAGTGCCGTCCTCGCTCCGCCGATGTGCAGCGCGCCGGTCGGCGAGGGGGCAAATCTCAAACGGGGGTTATCGCTGGTCATGTTCGTCGGAGCGCACGTATCCACCGCCGGGGGACTCGAGAAAGCGATCGAGCGCGGTGCGGAGCGCGGTTGCGAATCTATCCAGATCTTCAACCAGAGTCCGCGCATGTGGCGGCCGACGAAGTACGGCGAGGAGAATTTCGCCGCCTTTCGCGAGGCGATGGACGGCTCCAAGGTGGAAGCGGTGATCATCCACGCCGTCTACCTGATCAACTGCGCCAGCAAGGACAAGGAGCTGCGCAAGAAGTCGCGCGACTCGCTCACCCACGCCCTCCGCATCGGCGACGCGATCGGGGCCGCCGGCGTCGTCCTCCACCCCGGCTCCCAGAAAGACGAGCCGCTCGCGCCCTCGATCAAACGCGCCGCGAAGACGATCTCCAGCGCCCTCGAAGACACCGACTCCTGCCGACTCCTGCTCGAGCAGACCGCCGGCCACAAAGGCCTGCTCGCCCGCGACTTCGACCAGATCGCCGACCTGATCGACGGCGCCGGCGGCGACAAGCGCCTCGGCCTCTGCCTCGACTCCTGCCACATGTTCGTGCAGGGCTACGACATCACCGACGCGGCCCACCTCGCCAAGGTCCTCGACGAAGCCGACGCCAAGGTCGGCATCGACCGTCTTGGCGCCGTCCACGTCAACGACGCCGCCGCCCCCCTCGGCTCCTGCCGCGACCGTCACGCCAACATCGGCAAAGGCGAGATGGGCAAAAAGGGCCTCGCCGCCTTCCTCTCTGAGCCGAGGTTCGAGGGCCTCCCCGCGACCCTGGAGACTCCCGGCCCGGACAAGAAAGGTTCCGACAAGAAAGAAGTCACCCTGGCGAAGAAGCTCCGCCGCGAAGGGTTGAAGCGGCGGGAGAAGTAGCTGGCGAGAGGGATCTGGGGAAGCCTCTGCCGAGCAACAGCCGGGAGGCTCGTCAGAGGCTTCCCCAGATCCCTGCAACGAGTCCTCTTCTCAGCTTCAGGGAGACGAGTTTCGGCCCCCGCCACCACTCCGTTGGGTCGGTCCCGGGTAGGGGTGAAGCGTCTTGTACTTTTTCGCCACCTCCGCTCGTGTGAGACGGCGCACGATCACGAAAAAGTTAAGCGAAACCCCTACCCGGGACCGACCCCTTCAGAGCAGGCGACGGGGGCCGGCTCTCACCGGCCCCACGCTCTCCCGCCGTAAGTTCTCTATTTGACGTGGACGCCGGAGATCGCGCGCGAAATCACCAGGCGCTGGATCTCTGAGGTGCCCTCGAAGATCGTGTAGATCTTCGAGTCGCGGTGCATCCGCTCGACCGGGTACTCGCGGGTGTAGCCGTTGCCGCCGAGGATCTGGATCGCCCGCTCGGTCGCCCAGACGGCGACCTCGCCGGCCTTCAGCTTCGACATCGAGCCCTCGGCGTTCTCGAATCTCTGGCCGGTGCGGCCCATCCAGGCGGCGCGCCAGACCAGCAGGCGGGCCGCGTCGATCTCGAGCTTCATGTTGGCCAGGTCGAAGGCGATCGACTGGTTCTCGATGATCGCCTTGCCGAACTGGCGGCGCTCTTTGGCGTAGTCGAGCGCGTACTCGTAGGCGGCGCGGGCGATGCCGAGCGCCTGCGCGCCGACCGTCGGCCGGCTCGCCTCGAAGGTCTGCATCGCCGCCTGCGATTTGGCTTTCTTGCCCTCGCGGACCCGTGCCAGGCGCTCGTCGAGCTTCTCTTTGCCGCCCAGCAGACAGGAGCCGGGGATGCGGCAGTCGTCGAGGTGGACGTCGGAGGTGTGGGATGCGCGGAGACCGTGCTTCTTGACCTTGGCCCCCTGCTCGCAGCCCTTGGTCCCGGGCGGGATCACGAAAGCGGCGTGGCCGCGCGAGCCGAGCTCGCGATCGACCGAAGCGATGACGACGTGGACGTTGGCGATGCCGCCGTTGGTCGCCCAGGCCTTCTGGCCGTTGATCACCCACTCGTCGGTTGCCTCGTCGTACTTGGCGGTGGTGCGAATGGCCGAGACGTCAGAGCCGGCATCCGGCTCAGAGGCGCAGAAGGCACCCAGCTTGACGTCGTCCGGCGTGCCGAAGCACTGGGGGATCCACTCCCCCATCTGCTCCGGCGTCCCTTGCCCGAAGATCGCGGCGACCGCGAGCGAGGTGCCCATGATCGCCATGCCGATGCCGGCGTCCCCCCAGAAGAGCTCCTCGTTGGCGATCGGGAGCGTCAGCCCGGTCTCGTCCGACCAGAACTGACCGAGTGCTTCGAAGCTGTAAAGGCCGATGTTGGCGGCCTCCTGGATCACCGGCCACGGAGTTTCCTCGCGCTCGTCCCACTCCTCGGCGGCGGGGCGAACGACGCCCTCCGCGAAGCCGTGGACCCACTCCTTGATGTCCTTCTGGTCCTGGTTGAGCTCGAGCGTGAACTTGGGACCGCTCTGCTCGGCGTCGCCGTTGCCGCCGGTCGCCACCGCCAGGGTCTCGTTCGCGTCGGTATCCGCTACCGCGGCCGTCTCGGACATGACGGCGGATTCTACATGAATCCGTGTCGCCGATTACACGGAATCGTGTTCCGTCAAACGTCGCGCAGGTCGAAGGCGCGCAGGCCCTCGGGACCGCCGTCGCCGCAGTCGAAGAAGCGCCTGTTGACGCAGTCGTAGGACTCGCCGGAGCCCTCGTAGGCCTGCTCGACCTCGAACTGGCAGTGCGGCAGTGGCGTGCCGGTCATCTTCACCCCGCCGAAGCCGCCGGGCTCGAGCACGGCCGAGAGCTCGACGTCGGCGGCGAAGACTTCCTGCATGCAGCCGACGTACTGCTCGCCGTTGAAGCGGTCGACGTAGCTGTAGAGATAGCGGCAGCCGAGCTCGATGCAGCCGCGTGGCTCGACCATCTTGTCGCAGAAGGAACGGCACTGACGGCACTCGCCGACCTGGGTGCGGGTAACGGTCATGCGTGAAGTCTAGGCAGACGAGACCGCGGAACGAAGCGGTCTGCCCTTCAAGCGGCGAGGGCTGCTTGTCCCAGGACGTGGTCGATCTCCGCCAGCAGTCCGCTCGAGGGCCGCACCCGGTAGCCCTCGCCAAGCCGCAGGCTCTTCGAGCCCTCGCTGGTCTCCAGGACCAGGTGCACCTCGGCTTCGCCTTTGTGGTGTTCGAGCACCGCCTTCAGCTCGTCGACGAGGCCGGCGTCGAGGCGGCTCGGATCGACGGGGACCTTGAACGGTCCCGAGGGCACGGCCGGCTTGTTGCCGCGGGCGATCTCGTCGCCGTCGGGTTCGAAGCGCTGCGCCTCCTGCACGACCAGCTTGGTCTCGCCGCGGTCCTTGTGGTCGAGCCGGCCGCGGACGAGGACGATCGCGTCGGGAGCGATCACCTGCGCGTTCTCGGACTCGTCGGCCTTGAAGACCAGCATCTCGACCTGGCCCTCGACGTCGTCGAGGGTGGCGAACATCATCTGGCTGCCGCTCTTGGTGCGGATCTTCTTGCACTCGACGACGATGCCGCCGACCGTCACCCAGGAGCCGTCGGCCTTGCCGCCGAGCTCGGCCAGGCTGCAGTCGACGCGGGCGCTCAGCGCCCCCCGCACCTCGGCGAGGGGATGCGAGGAGAGGTAGGTCCCGAGCGTCTCCTTCTCCAACGCCAGCAGCTCGGCGCGGTCGAACTCGACGGCGGAGATCGGCGGGCGATGGTGGGCCTGGGCGGCCCCGGAGCCGGTGGCGCCGGCGTCGTCGCCGAAGTCGAAGATCGAGCCCTGGCCCATCTGCGCGTCGGCCTGTGCCTTCTGGCCGGCCGACTGCGCCGCCGGCAGCGTCTCCAGCATCCCCTTGCGGGTGGCGCCGGTGGAGTCGAGGGCGCCGCACTTGATCAGGCATTCGATCGCCCGTTTGTTGACGGCGCGGCAATCGACCCGCTCGCAGAAGTCCCAGATCGAGGCAAGCGGGCCGGCCTCCTCGCGGGCGCGCAGGATCGCCTCCACCGCGGAGTGGCCGACGTTCTTGACCGCGTCGAGGCCGAAGCGGATCGCCTTCTCGTTGACGACGAAGCTGTGGTCGGAGGAGTTGACGTCGGGCGGCAGCACCTCGATCCCCATCTCCTCGCAGCGGTTGACGAAGAACGGCACCTTGTCTTTGGTGCTCATCACCGAGGAGATCACCGCCGCCATGTACTCGGCCGGGTAGTTGGCCTTGAGGTAGGCGGTGCGGTAGGAGATCAGCCCGTAGCAGGCGGCGTGGGACTTGTTGAAGGAGTAGTCGGCGGCGGCTTCGTTCAGCTTCCAGAGATCCTTGGCGACGTTGGGGGCG
>Ga0208998_1000015_pt1 | contig 69769 bp, 62 predicted proteins | sample MedBloCAOM2_M2_FD_187856 | JGI IMG/M metagenome (GOLD analysis project Ga0208998, IMG submission 187856) | Forest soil microbial communities from El Dorado National Forest, California, USA - Mediterranean Blodgett CA OM2_M2 (SPAdes) (version 2) | ecosystem: Environmental > Terrestrial > Soil >... | reverse complement strand
GCCGTTCGCCGCGACCCACCCGAGGTGGGTCTCGAGGATCTGACCGATGTTCATCCGGCTCGGCACGCCGAGCGGGTTGAGGATGACGTCGACGGGGGTGCCGTCGGCGAGGTGGGGCATGTCCTCCTCGGGCACGATCTTGGAGATCACACCCTTGTTCCCGTGACGGCCGGCGAGCTTGTCGCCCTCGGCGATCTTGCGCTTGATCGCGACGTAGACGCGGACCAGGTCGTTGACGCCCGGGGGCAGGTCGTCGCCCTCGTCGCGGCTGAAGGTGAGGACGTCGATGACGACCCCGCCCTCGCCATGGGGAACCTTGAGCGAGGTGTCGCGGACCTCGCGCGCCTTCTCCTTGAAGATCGCGCGGATCAGCTTCTCCTCGGCGGTCAGCTCGGTCTCGCCCTTCGGCGTCACCTTGCCGACCAGGAGGTCACCGGCGTCGACCTCGGCCCCGACCCTGACGATGCCGCGCTCGTCCAGATTGCGCAGGCTCTCCTCGGAGCGGTTGGGGATGTCGCGGGTGATCTCCTCGTCGCCGAGCTTGGTCGTACGGGCGTCGATCTCGTACTCCTCGATGTGGATCGAGGTGAGTTCGTCGTCCTTGACCAGCCGCTCGGAGAGGATGATCGCGTCCTCGAAGTTGTACCCCTCCCAGGACATGAACGCGACCAGGCAGTTCTTGCCCAGCGCGATCTCGCCGCCACCGGTGGAGGAGCCGTCGGCGAGCACGTCGCCCTCCTTCACCTGCTGGCCGCTCTTGACGATCGGCCGCTGGTGGATGATCGTCCCCTGGTTGGACCGCATGAACTTCTGCAGCGTGTACTCGTCTTTGACCGAGCTGCTGCTGACGACGATGCGCTCGGCATCGACGTGGCTGACTTCGCCGGCGCTCTTGGCCAGCACCACGTCACCGGAGTCGGTAGCGGCGCGGCGCTCCATGCCAGTGCCGATCAACGGCGGATCCGGCTTCAACAGCGGCACCGCCTGGCGCTGCATGTTGGAGCCCATCAGCGCCCGGTTGGCGTCGTCGTGCTCGAGGAACGGGATCAGCGAGGTGGCGACCGACCAGATCTGCGACGGCGAGACGTCCATCAGGTCGACTTCCTTGGGAGTCGCCGTGGCGTACTCCTGCTCGCCGGCGCGGACCAGGACCTGGGGGCCTTTCAGCTTGCCGGTCTTGGGATCGAACTCGGAGTTCGCCTGGGCGATCACCTTGTCCTCCTCCTGGGTCGCGTCGTAGTGCACGATCTCTTTGCTGACGACGCCGTCTTCGACCAGTCGGTACGGGGTCGTGACGAAGCCGTGCTCGGAAATCTGGGCATAGGAGGCGAGTGAGCCGATCAGGCCGATGTTCGGTCCCTCCGGCGTCTCGATCGGGCACATCCGGCCGTAGTGGGTCGGGTGCACGTCGCGAACCTCGATCGGGGCCCGCTCACGGGTCAGACCGCCGGCGCCCAGGGCCGAGAGACGGCGCCGGTGAGTAAGGCCGTCGAGGCTGTTGGTCTGGCCCATGAACTGCGAGAGCTGTGAGGAGCCGAAGAACTCCTTCATCGCCGCCACAACCGGGCGGATGTTGATGATCGTCTGCGGGGTGATCGCGTCGGAGTCCTCGGTGGTGAGGCGCTCGCGAACCACCCGCTCCATCCGGTAGAGGCCGATCCGGAAGGCCTCCTGGATCAGCTCGCCGACGGTGCGGAGACGGCGGTTGCCGAAGTGCTCGTACTCGTCGAGGTGCTCGTAGACGGGCTCGCGGGGGTAGGTGATCGCCTCCGCGGCGTAATCTTTGATCGGGTTCTCCTCGTCGATCTCCTCGGGGATTCCGAGCAGTTTCGGCAGCAGGACGAGCTCCTTGACGAGGGCGATGATGTCGTCATGGGTGAGCACCCGCGTCTCGAGGTCGATGTCGAGATCGAGACGCGCGTTGAGCTTGTAGCGACCGACCCTGGTCAGGTCGTAGCGCTTGGGATCGAAGAAGAGCTGCTCGAGCAGGCCTTTGGCGGCGTCAACCGACGGCGGCTCGCCCGGGCGCTGCTTTTTGAACAGCTCGATCAGGGCACCCTCTTCGGTCCGGGTCGCCTCGGTGTCGGCCTCGATCGTGTGTCGCAGATAGATCGAGTTGTCGAACATGTCCAGCAGCTGCTGGTCCTCGACGTAGCCCATCGCGCGCAGCAGCACCGTGACCGGAAGTTTGCGCTTGCGGTCGATGCGGACGAAGACTTTTCCTTTTTTGTCGACTTCGAGCTCCAACCAGGAGCCACGGGCCGGCATCAGGTTGGCGATGAAGACCTGCTTTTCAGGGTCCTTCGGCGCCATCACGTAGGCGCCTGGAGAACGCACGAGCTGGGTGACGACGACGCGCTCGGTGCCGTTGATGATGAAAGTGCCGCGGTCGGTCATCCACGGGAAATCGCCCATGAAGACGGCCTGCTCGCGGATCTCTCCGGTCTCCTTGTTCTGGAAGGCGACGGTCGCGGTCAGCGGCCGGGAGTACGTCATGTCCTTCTCGCGGCACTCGTCGATCGAGTGCGGCGGCTCCTCGAACTTGAACTCGCCAAAGACGATCTGCAGATTCCCCGTGTAGTCCTCGATCGGGGATATGTCGTTGATCGTCTCTCGCAGCCCGCCGCTTTTCGGATCCGTCAGTTCCTCGAAGGAACGTCGCTGGATATCGATCAGATGCGGGACCTCAAGGGGGTTCTCTAGGCGGGAAAAGCTTCTACGGGTTACGGGGGCAGCGTTCGAACGTGCCAAGTCGGCGACTCCTCGGGCGGTCAGAGGGACGAAGGTAAGGCGCAGATCTGGGCAGGAAAACTCAAATAGCGCGCGACCGGGAAAAATAACACACGGCGACGCGCGCCTTCAAGCTTGGCTCCCTGACTGGGATCTACGCCGGCGAAGCAGGTGGCTCTATTTGAGCTCGACCGTCGCGCCGGCCTCCTCGAGCTCAGCTTTGAGTTTGTCGGCCTCCTCGCGATCGATGCCCTCTTTGATGGCTTTGGGAGCCTCGTCGACGATCGCCTTGGCCTCTTTGAGCCCGAGACCGGTCGCGGCGCGGACAACCTTGATCACCGGTACTTTCTGGCCGCCGACCTCGGTCAGGACCACGTCCACGGTCGAGGACTCTTCGGCACCACCGCCGTTGTCGCCGCCGCCGTCAGCCGCCACCGGAGCAGCCGCGGCAACCGCGGTCGCGGAGACGCCGAACTCCTCCTCGAGCGCTTTGATCCGCTCGGACAGTTCAAGCACCGAGATGCTTTTCAGCTCCTCGATCCAATCCTCGGTCGAAATTTTGGTCGCCATCTACTCCTCTTTCTCGTTATCAGTCTCTGAAGTCTCGGTATCCGCTGAAGTCTCTGCCTCTGCCGCCGGCTCACCCTCAGCCTCGGGCTCCTCAGCGGGGGCCTCGTCCTCGGGAGAATCCGCCTCGCCCGCAGCTTGCGAGGACGAGGTGTCCTCATCGGCGACAGCAGGACCAGCGGCCGGGGCGGCCGGGGCCTCTCCCGTCACCAACCCCTGACCGGCGATCTGCCCGAGCTGAGATGCCAGACCCTGGATCAAGGCGTTGAGGCCGCGGACGACGCCGGTCACCGGGCTGGCGACGACGCCGGCGAACTGGCCGATCAGGACTTCGCGACTCGGCAGCAGGGCGATCGCTTTGAAGCTTTCGGCGTCGAGCGACGTCGTGTCCATGAAGCCACCCTTGTAGGTGAGGACGTCGTGCGCTTTGTTGAAGGTCGAGATCGCTTTCGCGGCCTGGGCGGTGTCGCCGCGGACGAAAGCGAGGGCCGTCGGGCCGTGCAGCAGCTCGGCCAGGCGCTCCTCGCCGGCTTTGTCGGCGGCGAGTTTGGTCAGCCGGTTCTTGACGATGCGGAAACTGGCATCCGCCTCGCGCAGCTTGCCGCGCAGCTCAGCTGCCTGGGAGACGCTGATGCCGCGGTAGTCGACAGCGAAGATCGCCTCAGATCCCTCGATCTGGGCGGCAATCTCTTGGATGGTTGCGGACTTTTCTTCGCGGTTCATTTACTCACCTGCATCGGTCTTTCGGGCTGCGCCCCGCCGATGGTCTCGGGTTAGCGGCGACGCAGTCTAGGCGTTTGCCGCATCCTCTGCGGTCTCATCGCCGGCGCTGGAAGCCGCGGCGCCGACGAGCTCGCGGTCGACGGCTTTCGAGGTGTCGACGCGGACGCCCGGGCCCATCGAGCTCGCCAGGGTGCAGGAGAGGATGTATTTCCCCTTCGCCGAGGCAGGCTTGGCGCGGACGATCTCGTCGAGCACGGCGCTGAAGTTGTCCAGCAGCTTGTCCTGGTCGAAGCTGGCCTTGCCGATCGCCATGTGGACGATGGCCTGGCGATCGGTGCGGTATTCGACCTTGCCGGCCTTGGAGTCGTTGACGGCCTTCTCGATGTCGTCGGTGACGGTGCCGACCTTGGGGTTGGGCATCTTCCCCTGGGGCCCGAGGACGCGGCCGAGTTTGCCGACCGTCGGCATCATGTCCGGGGTCGAGATCGCGACGTCGAAGTCGGTCCAGCCCTCTTCGACTTTCTTCGCCAGATCGTCGCCGCCGACGAAGTCGGCTCCGGCAGCCTCGGCGTCGCGGGCCTGCTGTCCTTGGGCGAAGACGGCGACGGTGACGTCTTTGCCGAGGCCGTGCGGCAACGCCAGGGTCCCGCGCAGCTGCTCGTCGGCGTGGCGGACGTTGACGCCGAGCAGGAGGTGGGCCTCGACCGTCTCGTCGAATTTGGTGCTGGCGGTGTCCTTGACCAGGGCGATCGCCTCGGCCGCGGGGTAGGCGTGGTCGCGCTCGACCTTGTCGTACTGCTGGCGGTATCGCTTGCCGTGGGCCACGCGTATCTCCTATTTGACGTCGACGCCCATCGAGCGGGCGGTGCCGGCGATGATCTTCGAGGCGGCGTCGAGGTCGTTGGCGTTGAGGTCGGGCATCTTGCGCTCGGCGATCTCGCGGATCTGCGCCTGCGAGATCGTCCCGACTTTGTTGACGTGGGGCTCGCCGGAGCCCTTCGGAATCCGGATCGCCTCCTTGATCAGGATCGCGGCCGGGGGCGTCTTGGTGATGAAGGTGAACGAGCGATCCTCGTACACCGTGATTTCGACCGGGATGATCGTCCCGCCATCGGACTGGGTCTGCGCGTTGAACGCTTTGCAGAAGTCCATGATGTTGACGCCGTGCTGACCCAGGGCCGGCCCGACCGGCGGCGCCGGGTTGGCGTTGCCTGCCTGGATCTGCAGCTTGATGACGGTGAGGACTTTTTTGGCCATGAGCGGTTGGGGAGCGTAGCGGTCTTGGCGACCTAGATCTTCTTGACCTGGTCGTAGCCGACCTCGACCGGCGTCTCGCGGCCGAAGATCGAAACCAGAACCTTGAGTTTGGCGGCGTCCTCGTTGATCTCGGCGATCTCACCGGAGAAGTCGGAGAGGGGGCCGGAGATGACTTTGACCGATTCGCCGATCGAGAACTGGGCCTGGGTGCGCGGGCGCTCAGCGGTCTCGCGGTGCAGCAGGCGGTCGACCTCCGGTTTGGAGAGCGGCACCGGCTTGTTGCGAGAGCCGACGAAGCCGGTCACGCCGGGGGTGTTCTTGACCAGGCCCCAGGCGTCGTCGGTCATCTCCATGTTGACCAGCACATAGCCGGGCATGGTCCGTTTCTCAGACGTGACTTTCTGCCCATCCTTCATCTCCGAGACCTGCTCGGTGGGGACGACGACCTGCCGCACGTTGCGGTTCTGGCTCATCGTCTGCACCCGGTGCTCGAGATTGTGCTTGACCTTGTTCTCGTGCCCGGAGTAGGTGTTGATCACATACCAGCGATACAAATCGGAAGCCTTTGTTCGGGGAGCCTGTAGCTACAGGATCCGCTTGATGAGGAAGTCGAAAGCGGCGTCGAGGGCGCCGAGGTAAACGGCCGCGACGGCGACGAAGAGAATGGTGACGGCGGTTGCCTGGATCAGCGTCTCCCGATCCGGCCACTGCACTTTCTTCAGCTCTTGCCAGCAGGAAACCAGGAAACCGATCACGCCGCTGCGCCCCCGTTCGGCGCTCGCCGCTTTCTGTTTCTTGGCGAGCTGCTCGCTCTCGCGGCGCTTCTGCTCGGCGCGCTGGCGTTTCTCGGCTTCCTTCTGCGCCTTCGCCTCGGCACGCTTGGCCGAGCGTGGCTTCGGGGCGTCCGGGGTCTCGAGCTGGCCTTCTGAGGCGCCGGCGGCAATGCCCGCCTCGACCGCTTCGATCTCGGCTATGTCGCCCGAGACCGGGACCTGGGTGTCGTGCTGGGCGCGCGACTCGGCGCCGCGTTCCCCCTCGAAGCGTTTCTGCTCCTCAGCTTCCCGAGCCCGGCGCTCGGCCTTGCGCTGTGCGCGGGTCTTGGCCATCGGGAACTACCGGGTCTCCTTGTGGGCCGTGTGGTGGCCACACCAGCGGCAGTACTTGCGCAGCTCAACTCGATCCGGCGAGTTGCGCCGGGACTTGTTGGTCTGGTAATTCCGTCGCTTGCAGTCTTCGCAAGCCATCGTCACCGCAATGCGGACATCTCCGCGAGCCATGCTTCTCCCTCGTGAGGACAGTCGTTACAGAGAAAAACCCCGGGCCCAGGGCGCGAGGCTGTGCGAAGGATAGCGGGCCTCCATGGCCTGGCGCGGGGCGCCTAGAGGCCGAGCGTCTTGGCGACGATGCCGCGCTGGATCTCGGAGGTGCCCCCGTAGATCGTGGAGACGAGCGAGGTGCGGACCAGGCGCTCCATGTCGTACTCGGACGAGTAGCCGTACCCGCCCATCATCTGCATGCCCTCGAGAGTCGTGCGCTTGGCAACCTCGGTGACGAAAAGCTTCACCATCGAGGCCTCCTTCGGCAGCATCCGGTCCGGATCCTCGTCGGTCAGGGTGGCGACCCAGCGGGTCATCAGGCGAGCCGCTTCGAGGTCGGTGGCAAGGTCGGCGAAGCGATGCTGAAGTGCCTGGAAGGATCCGATCGGACGGCCGAACTGCTTGCGCTCCTTGGCGTAGGCGAGGGCGTCGTCGAAGGCCCGCTGGGCGATCCCCAGCATCGTCGCGGCGAGGATCAGGCGCTCCACGTTCAGCCCCGCCATCAGCTGCGTCCAGCCCTGGTCCACCTGTCCGAGCACGGCGCTCTCGGGAGCGATGCAATCGCTGAAGTAGAGGGTGTTGGTCTCGCGCCCGCCCATCGTCTCGATCGGGACGATCTCCATCCCCTCGACATCGCGGGGGACCCAGATCATCGTCAGCCCCTCGTGCTTGTTCTCGCCCTTGGTGGTGCGGCAGACGACGAGCACGTGGTCGGAGATGTGGGCGTTGGAGATGAAGACCTTCTGGCCGTTGATGACGAAGCCGTCCTCGGTGCGCTCCGCCTTCGTCGTCAGCGAGCCGACGTCGGAACCGGCCTCGGGCTCGGTCATCGCGATCGCCTCGACCGAGCCGCCGGCGATGCCGCCCAGGATCTCCTGCTTCTGCTCCTCGGTGCCGAAGCGCTGGGTGGCGCCGGCGACGATCAGCGTGGTCGCGTAACCGCCGATCGGGGCCAGGCCGCGCGAGGTCTCTTCCATGAACAGGCAGGCATCGAGCATGGAGCCGCCGGAGCCGCCGTATTGCTCGGGAATCGTCACCCCGAGCCAGCCCAGCTCCGCCATCTGCCCGTAGACGCCGAAGTTGTGGTGGTCGCGATAGCCGTCGGTGAGCCGCTCGCGCTGGTCCTGCGTGCCGCACTCGCGGCCGCAGAAGTCGCGGATCGCGTCGACGAAGTCGCTCTGCTCGTCCGTTAGGGCGAAGTCCACGGGCGGCAGCCTATAGGGGTGCGGCGGCGACTGGCCGCTCAGCCAGAAAAGCCCGGAACGAGACTCGAACTCGTGACCCCTTCCTTACCATGGAAGTGCTCTACCAACTGAGCTATCCGGGCGGGTCGGCGCTCATGAGCGCTCGACAATCTTAAAGCTTTGAGCGCGGCCTGCGGCTCAGCCGTCGAGGCCGGGAATCGGGTCGACCGGAAGCTCGCCGTAGATCGCCGTCAGCTCGGCAAGGTCCATCTTGTCCTGGGGCCGGCCGGCGAGGCGCTTGAAGCCGACGATGCTGGGAAGCGCCGCGATGCGAATCGTCTGGCCCTCCCACTCCGTCGTCTCCGCTCGTGCGGAGACCGTCTCGTAGTCGAGGGGGTAGGCCACCGCGCAGGATGTCGATGATCCCGCGGCGACTGTTGACCCGCAGAGTCTCCGCCCCCGCGATCTCCTCGAGGGTCAGCGCCTGGTCGTCCCGGAACCGGCGGCCGTCGATGCGCTGGAGGAAACGCAGGACCGCCGCATCGGCCTTGGGGCCGTCGGGCACCAGCAGGTCGGAGTCCTTGGTCGCGCGCACATAGCCATGGAAGATGACGCTGAAGCCGCCGATGACGACGTGCTCCAGGCCGACCGCGTTGGCATCGGCGACGACTCCGGTGAGATCAGGACCAGAGAGCGCGCCGGGGGGCATGGCCTGCCTTGACCGAGGCGACGAGCAAAGAGACGGCTTGCTGGGAGAGCTTCTGGCCCTGCTCCAACCGCTGCGTCGGCGTCAACGCCATGTTCGAAGCACGCAGCTGCTCGGCCTCTTCGCGATTGATCTCGGCCCACTTGGCCTCGTTCCCGGGTCCAAGCAGTGGCCGTGCACGGGTAGCCATGTGCCTAATGCTACGCCCCTTTCTCAGGGAAGCGCGACCGGAGTGGCCGCCGGGGCGCCGGTTTTCAGCAGGGTCGCGATGTAGATGACGACGGGGGCAGTGCCGAGGTTGGCGGCTTCGTGGATGTCTGAAGGCTGCTCGACGATCCACTGGCCGCCGCGGATCGGAGCGGTCTGCCCGGCTTCGATCGTGCGGACGGTCCGGGGGCTCTGGTCCGACTCGCCCTTGCGGACCACGGCCCGCCCGCGGCGCACGGTGTAGGTGAGGGTGCCGGCGGCGATGCTGGCGACCTGCGTGCCCAGGTGGTGGTGGAGGGCGAGCTTCGCTCCCGGCTGCACTTCGACCCGGCTGAGGACCATGGTGCGATCCGGGGCGCCCTGGACGCGGCTCGTCTGCGCCAGCGCGTTGCGGACCGCGGTCGGCGCCGCCTTCGTCTGGCCGAAGGCACCGGGCAGAACGGCGCCGAGGGCGAAGGCCATAGTCAGGGCCAGGACGACGGCGAGCTGCGCTCGCGAGGGGCGGCGCATCCGGACGGGCAGCCTAGGCAAGCGCCTTGGCCTCGTGCCAGGTCAGCAGCCGGCCGCTCTCCGGATCGATCAGCTTGAGGCGGATCGCGCGCAGGCCGTCGCGGATGCCGAGGACCGGGACGTCGTGGAAGATCTCGTTCTGGTCGTGGGCCCGCTGGAGGTTGTAGTTGGGGACCTTGGCGCTGAGGTGGTGGACGTGGTGGAGGCCGATGTTGCCGGTGAAGAACTGGAGCAGCTTCGGCAGCTTCAGATAGGAGCTGCCCTGCAGGGCAGCGTCGTCGTAGCTCCAGTTCTCCGAGTTCTCCCAGTAGACGTCCTCGAACTGGTGCTGGACATAGAACATCCAGACGCCCATGGTCCCGGCGATGATCGCGGTCGGCATCTGCACCAGCAGCCAGGCGACCGGACCGATGAACCAGAAGATCGCACCGATCACGAAGAGCAGGGCGAGGTTGGTGAGCCAGACGCTGTGCCGCATCCGCGGCCGCTGGTTCTTCGACCAGATCCGCGGCCCGATCATCAGCGACCAGATCGGGCCGATCCCGAACATCACCGCGGGGTTGCGGAAGAGCCGATAGCCGAGCCGCTTCTTCCAGCCGCTTGCGGCGTACTCGGCGACGGTCATAGTCGGCACGTCGCCGGTGCCGCGGCGGTCGAGATCGCCGGCGGTGCCGTGATGGACGGCGTGGTTGTGGCGCCAGTTGGCGAAGGGCTGAAAGACGAGGAAGGCGGTGAAGCGCCCGAGCCAGAGGTTGCCGCGCTTGGTCGCGAGGAACGAGCCGTGGGCACAGTCGTGGAAGACGATGAAGGTCCGCAGGAGGAAGCCGGCGGCGGGAACGGAGAGTGCGAGGGTCAGCCAGACGGAGACGTCGAGGCTGATGTACATCGCCGCCGTCAGCAACAGGTACGGCAACACCGAGGTGGCCAGATCGAGCAGGCTGCGCGACCTCGAGGCGCGCTCGTGAAAGGCGATCGAGCTGCGCCACTCCTGCGGCGCCGACTCCGGGTCTGGATGGGGCAGGACGGCGGAGTCTGGTTCGAGGGCGATCGGCACGAGCGTGAAATGTACCCACGTTTGCCTAAAAGACACCTGAACCCATGGCGTGCGAGAGGGCTGGGACGACGGTGACGGCAGCCATCGGCTACCGTCAGTCCATGGTCTTCGACTTCAGATACAAGAGCATTTCAGGGCAGTGGAAATCCAGCGGGCATCGCAAGGGCGAGACCCGCGACGCCGCCTTCGCCGCTCTGGAGGCGAAGAACGGGCCGATGCCGGCGGGCAAGTACATGTCCCGTCCGCGCGACGGCCGGACCAAGAACTGGGACCTGTTCACCCGGCCTTGAGGGCCTGGGAGATCGCGGCGATAGCCGCGGCCTCAGCGTCGCTGACGGGCTGGTCGTCGCTCTCCGTCTTGGCACCGGCAACGCGCTGCGCGAGCGAGACGACGAAGCGGCGATAGTCGTCGGCCTCCTCCGGGGTCGCCTTCCGCTCGACCAAGGCGATCGCTTCGCTGATCCGCCGCAGGCCGTGCTCTTTCAGCTCCTCGGCCGAGTGCGCCTTGGCGTGGTCCATCTCCGGCTTGTGGGAGACGAGCTCGTCGAGCAGGGCCGAGTCGCCGTGCTCCTTGCGCGCCTCGGCGTATGCCTTTGCCATCGCGAACGCCTCGCGGAAGGTGCCGCCGCGCTGGGCGGTGGAGACGATCATCCCGGCGCTGGTCGGGGCCTCGCGAACCAGGTCCCACTCCTCGGGGGCAAAGTCGGTGCTGCTCGTCATCGCTTCTCCTCTCGCTGTCTTCCGAACCGTCAACCTACCCGGCGCTCGTCGAGGCCGAACTCGTCGGCGAGCAGCTCGTAGGAGCGGCGGCGGTCTTGGTGATCGTGGGTGATGGTGACCACTATCGCCTCCTCGGCGCCATAGGCGGCGGCGATCTCCTCGATTTCGGCCCGCACCTGGTCGGGCGTCCCGGTGAGGCGGCGACGGTCGCCTCCCGAGCCTTCCCGCTCGTCGGCGTGGAGCTCGAGATAGCGCTGTGCTTTCTCCGGCGGCGGCACGGCGATCAGACGACCGCGACGCAGCAGGTCGAAGGCCATGCGCCAGCTCGCCGAGAGGCGCTGCGCCTCCTCCTCGGTCGCCGCGACGACCGCCCGCACCGCGACCGCGAGGCGCGGCTCCGCGAGGCGCTTGGCGCCGACGAAGCCGCGCCGGTAGGTCGCGGCGATCGGTGCCCCGCGCGGGTTGATGAAGTCGGCGAAGGCGTAGCGCAGGCCGAGCTCTCCGGCCCAGAGGGCGCTCTGCTCAGAGGAGCCGAGCAGCCACGGCTCCGGCGCCTCCGGCTCGCCCGGCAGGGTCTCCGCGAGCCGCGCCAGGTGGCCGGCGGGGAAGCCGCGCTCGAAGTAGGCGAGCAGCTCGGCGAGCTGGTCCGGGAAGTCATCGGGTGGGGCGTGGGAGCGGTCGCGCTGGAGCGCGTGGGTCGTCATCGGATCGGTGCCGGCGGCGCGGCCGATGCCGAGGTCGATGCGTCCGGGGAAGAGGCCGGCAAGGACCCCGAAGCTCTCCGCCACCTTCAGCGGGCTGTAGTGCGGCAGCATCACCCCGCCGCTGCCGACCCGCAGCCGAGTGGTGGCGGCGGCGATCGGGCCGATCAGCACCTCCGGCGAGGGCCCGGCGACCAACCCTCCCCCGTGGTGCTCGGCGACCCAGTAGCGGCTGTAGCCGAGACGATCGGCCAGCTCGGCGAGGTCGACCGAGTTGCGCAGAGCCTGCGCCGCGCTCGAGCCCTCGGAGACCGGGGTCTGGTCGAGGACGCCGAGGCGGAGGTCGGAGGCCACGTCAGGGACGGTAGCCGCTGGGCGCCGCCGCCCCGGGGGCGCCCGTCAGCTGCCGCGGATCGCCTTGCCGGCGATGTTCTTCATCCGCGTGCGATCGCGCTGCGGCAGCGCGGTGGGGCGGCCCTTCGACTTCTTCAACAACCGCCAGAACTCGTCCTGCTCCTTCTTGGTCAGGTTGTCGTCGATGCGCTCACGGCCCTTGCCGCCGAGCCAGACGACGACCGCCCAGACCATCTTCCAGGGGATCCGCTTCCAGACGGCGGGCGCGGCGCGACGGGCGATCCAGAACGGCATGGGCCGACTCTACCCAGACAGGCACGCGGATAACCCAGCGCGTAGGCTGCGTCCATGGGCAAGCTCGAGGGCTCCGCCAGTGCCGAGATCGAGGCGCCGATCGAGACGGTCTACGCGATCGCCGCCGACGTCGAGCGCTCGTCGCGCTGGCAGCCGGAGATCAAGGTCGCCGAGTGCGTCGAGCGCGACGACGAGGGCGATTCGGCGCTGTTCCACATGGAGACCAACGCGGGCGTAAAAGACCTGCAGTCGGAGATGCACTTCAGCTTCGAGGCTCCGAACCGGATCGCCTGGACCCAGGAGGACGGCACCCTGAAGGCGATCGACGGGAGCTGGGAGCTGGAGGACCTCGGCGACGGCCGCACCCGGGCGACCTACTGGATGGAGGTCGACCTCGGCCGCAAGCTGAGCCTGGTCCTGCGCGGCCCGCTGCTCGGGGCGCTGCGCGGCCATCTGGTCGAGAGCATGCCCGACAAGCTGAAGGGCTTCGTCGAGGGCGAGTCGGGCTGACGCCAGGCTCGTCTAACGGCGTCGCACCCGCAGGCTGAGCAGGGCCGGGGTGCGGTCGGCGTTGCCGCTGCGGTCGACGGCGAAGATGCGGACGACGTGCCTGCCGCGAGCCAGGCGGTAGGCCCGGGGCGAAGCGCAGGCGCGATACGGCTTGCGGTCGAGCTTGCAGCGGAAGGTCGACCCGCGCTCGTTGGAGGAGAAGCGGAAGACGGCGCGGGCGCGGGCGCTGGTCGTGGTCAGAACGGCGGCCGGGCGGTCGAGGATCCTGGTCCGCGGCGGCTTGCGGTCGCGGACCACCGCTTTGACCGGCACCGGCGGAGGCGGCGGGGTCGGGATCGGGAAGTCGGGCAGCAGCTGGAAGCTGTTCGGGGCGGCTTCGCGCACCGCCTCGCAGTTGACCGGGACGGGGTCGCCGTATACGGCGTAGTCGACCAGGGCCCGGTCGATGTCATCGCCGCAGTCGATCACGGCGTCCGCGTCGCCGGAGTTGGCGAGGATCGAGTCGGCGCCGGCGCCGGCGTAGTAGACGTCTGCCCCTTCGTGCCCGAGCAACTGGTTGGGGCCGGCGTCGCCGAAGAAGGCGTCGGCGAGCTTGCTGCCCTCGAGGTCCTCGATTTCCGCCAGGGCGTCGAGCCCGCCGCCGCCACAGCTCGGCTCCCCCCCTGCCCCGGGCCGACCAGCCTGGCCGCTGGCGAGATCGGCCGAAACGGCTTCGTCGAACCGAGCCCAGGAAGCGTTGTCGCGACCGTTACCGCCGCTGAGCAGATTGCCGTCGCAGACCGAGTCGGAGAGGAAGAGGTCGTTGCCCTCGCCGCCGTAGAGCCGGTCGGCACCTCCGTTGTGCAACAGGGCGTCGTCGCCACCGAAGGCGTTGAGGACGTCGGCACCGGCGTCCGGGCCGTCGACGAGCACATCTTCACTGGCATCGCCGCCATTGAGCGAGTCGTTGCCGTCGCCGCCAGCGAGGACCGTGGTCACGGTGCTCGGGAAGGCGCTGGCGGTGAGCGTGTCCTCGCCGCCCATGCCGGCGAGAACGATCGAGTCGAGCGGGGTCGCCAGCGTGCAGACGAGCTGGGTCGAGGTGGGGCTGCCGCAACCGCCTTCTGCGGCGATGGCGGGACTGAACGAGCCGGCCGAGCTTCCCCCGAGGGTGAAGGTCACGCTCGCGGGCGGCCCGTCCGAGTAGGTCGCGGTGACAGTGTCGCCACTATCGCTGCCGGTCAGGTAGAGCTGCGAGTAGGAGCCCTGGCCGGGCGTCATCAGGCCGGCGCTGACCGTGCCCGTTTCAGGCGTGGCGATGCCTCCGGCGTCACCGCTGTCGCCGTCGGCGCCACCAACGAAGTTGCCGCTGCCGCTGTGGACGTCGGCGCCGCCGCCGCCGTAGATCGTCTGCCCCGGGCTGCTGTCGACGATGTTGTCGGAGAATGGAGTACCGATCACGGTCTCGAAGCTCTGTCCTTCGACTTTGTCGACGCCGCCGCCGAGCTCGGCCACGCCGTTGTCGGCGTTGAGCGCTTCCGGAGCGGTGCTGAGATCGAGGAAGACGCCGCGGTCGGCGGTCGGCGGCAGCGGTTCCGGGAATCCGGCTTCGCCGGCCGCGCCGGCGCCGAAGCCCGGCGTGATCCCGGTCGCGTAGCTGAGCGTGTCGTTTCCGCCGCCGCTGTCGTAGATGCGGTCGATGGTGCCGTCGCCGTGGACGTAGTCGTCGCCGCTTTCGCCGTCGATGAGGTCGGCGCCGAAGCCGCCGGCGAGGAGATCGTTGCCCGGACCGCCTTGCAGAACGTCGTCGCCGATACCGCCGAAGAGCTGGTCGTTGCCTTCGCCGCCCCTGAGCGTGTCGTTGCCGCGCTGGCCGAAGACGATGTCGTTGCCGGGGCCCCCTTCGAAGGTCTGGCTGCCGACTCCGAGAAAGCAGCCGCTCGGGCATTCGGCTACGGCCGCCGGCGCGGCGAGGATCGTGTCGTCGCCGGCGCCGCCCTTCACCGTCTCGACGCCGGCGGGGGCGACGATGACGTCATCGCAGGGGGTGCCGTAGGTCGTGTCGCCGACCGTGGTCGGACCGGCGACACAGCTCGGCGCCGGGCTCGGCGTCGCCGCCCAGCCGGAGGCGGGCGCGCAGAGCAATAGGAGGAGGGCAGCCGCGAGGCTTCCCAGAAGAGACCGCATCGTTCTCCTAGTACCCGGGGTGGCCACGATCGATTCGGTCATCCTGCCCGCCGGGCGCTGAGGAGCTCGAGGCTCCCCCACGCGGTCCGCAGCCTGTCGTGGCGCTGAACCGGGGCAAAGCCGGCCGCTTCGATGAAGCTCGGCAGTCGGCCGGCGGCGTGGTCGCGGATGCCGTCGAAGCCATCGACGATCGCCAGGATGAAGAGCCCGGCCCGCATCAGCGGGTCCTGTGGCTTGCCCCAGTCGGCGATGTGGATGCTGCCGCCGTCGTCGAGCACCCGGTGAGCCTCCGTGAGCGCGGCCCGCTTGCCGCCGGCGTCGAGGTGATGGAGCAGCAGCGACATCGTCACCCGGTCGCAGCTGCCGTCGGCGAGCGGCAACTCACCGGCGAGGCCGCGCTTCCACTCGACCGCGGCGGCGCCCTCCTTCGCGGCGGCGATCGCCAGCACCTCGGGGTCGCCGTCTAACGCCACCACCGAAGCGCCCGGCGCCACGGCGGCGAGCCCGATCGCGAAGGTGCCGGTGCCGGCACCGACGTCGGCGACGCGGCCGCCGGAGCCAAGACCGTCCAGGATCTGTCGCCTGAGCCGGTCGCGAAACATCCGCTCGCGCATGGTCACGGCGACGATCGAGTCGTAGAAACGGGTCAGGCCCCGCAGCCCGGTGGCCGTGACATATCTGTCCCCCGTGGCCATCGCAGCATTAAAGCGCTGAGGGCGCGAGGAAGCCGGCGGGCTCAGCCGTCCTCGCGCAGCGGGCGCAGCACGGCCTCGACCCGAACCAGCTCGTCGAGCATCGCGGTGGCGGCCTCGACCATCGTCTCGTTGGCCTCGACCCGCCCCTCGTCGTCGACGAACTGGGCGACGAACGGAATCGAGACTGCCGGGAACAGCGGCTGGATCCGCAGCGAGGAGAAGACCTGCTTGATCATCTGCGCGGCGCGGGTGCCGGCGGCGACGCCGCCGTAGCTGACCAACCCCGCCGGCTTGTAGGCCCACTCGTGATGGAGGAAGTCGAGCGCGTTCTTGAGCGGCGCGTTGAAGCCGTAGTTGTACTCGGGCATGACGAAGACGAAGGCGTCGGCGGCCTCGACCCGGGCGCTCCAGTCCTTGGTGTGCTGGTGCTCGTAACGGCGCAGGCGCGGGTGGTTGGGCTCGTCCATGAAAGGCAGGTCGAGCTCGGCGAGATCGACGACGTCGAGCTGGAAGCCGCCGTGGGCCTCGGCGCGGTCCCGGAACCATTCGGCCACCGGCAGGCCGACTCGCCCGGGGCGGGTGCTGGCGATGACGATCTGCAAGGTCGGCCGGGGCATCCCTCCAGCCGTACCCGCGGGGGCCTCTCGTTAGTCGAGGCATGCGTGGAGAACGAGCAAGGGCCGCCCGAAGGCGGCCCTTGCGCTGGTGCATGGAACGGACGGGGAAGTAGCGGCCGGGTGGGACAACGTCCAGCCTTCCTCGCTCGCCGGTGCCCGGGGTGGATTCCGCCGGGCGCCCAAACCAGTGCGGCGCCTAGCGGCCCTGCACCTCCAGAGTCCCTTCAAGCATGTGACTCGAAATTAGGACCACCTCCTTTCTCTGGTCCGAGAATTGAAGCAAACCGCGCGGCTGCGCTGCCGGCCGCGCGGTCGATCGGCAGGGCCCTTGGGCTCAGCGATGCCCGGCGGAGGGCTTCGGGAACCTGAGGGTCATGGTCGTCGAGATCGGCTGGCCGCCTTTGGGTTGGATCGTGACGACGACCTTGCGGCTGCGCTTTTGGGCCAGAAACGCGCGGACCTTGGCGGAGAAAGTCAACTGCACGCTCTTCTTCTTGCCCGGCATCACCGAGTAGCTCGCCTTGGCAAGAACCGTCGGCACAGCTGAGGAGATCCGGGGTTTCGCGGTTTTCGGCTTGGGGAGTTCCGCGTAAAGGATGCCCCCGCAGACAGCGGTCGAACCGGGTGGGCAGCGGAGTTCGACGACGATGCCGCCATCGCCGCGGGGACTGGGCACAGGGTGCGGGGCGTTGATGAAGACCACACCGCCGCCGCTGCAGTCGTGAGTGCAGGGCGCCGACGTGCCGACGCTGATCGGGTTGGGCGGAGGTGGCAGGAAGACCGGCGCACAGGCTCCAGTCTGAGTCGCATCGTGTGAATTGCAGTCCTGCGTTTCATCGCCGTAGCCATCGCCATCGGCATCTGGCTCGACGTCGGCGTTGATCGCCATCGCCCCGCCGTAGCTGCCGCCGTAGCCATAACCGTTGAAGAGGATCGTGAAATTAATGCCGGGATACGAGTAGGTCGCGAATTCGATCGGGTAGTCGGCGACGATCCCAATGCTCTGACCGGCCGCGATCGGGAGGTGAGCCGGCAGCTCCACGGCCGGGTCGGAGATGACGCTGTTTCCGGGCGGGATCACGAACGACGGCCCCGTGGCGACGGGGTCGAGATGGACATAGCCGTCGCCGCTGGCGTGCGGTGCGAACGTCTTCAGCGTCATCGTCCGTGATTCGCTCTGCACCGGGTCACAGCAACCGGCCCGAAAGCGCCACTTGGTGACGATGCCGTTGAGCGGCGAAGTCGCCGTTATCCCTGGGTTCGACGATTCGTAGGTGATCCAGGAGCAGGGGCTGTACATGCCTCCCTGACAGCCAAATGCACTGCCGTTCTGCACGGTGCCCAGATCCGGACCCAATCGAACCACCGCACCGGCGGCGGTCGGCAGGAGCAGCAATGCCCCCAGAACCAGCGCCAGCACACCCCGAACTTCGTTGCCTCGCCTCACCGGGCTGACCATATCCTGGCCTGGATACTTGTCCGCGCCAGTGACCCGACCGGAGACCCCAAAGTGGATGTAGTTCTCGCCCTCGTCGCCGCGCTGCTGTTCGCTCTCGGCACCGTGCTGCAGCAGCGGGCGGGCCTGGAAGCGCCCTCGGTGGGAGCCAGCTCGGAGTTGCTGCTGCGGATGGCGAGGCGGCCGGTCTGGCTGGCGGGGATCGCCGCCGACGGGCTCGGCTTCGCGGCGCAGGCGACGGCGCTGGGGGTCGGGCGGCTGGCGATCGTGCAGCCGCTGCTGATCGCCAGCGTCGTCTTCGCGCTGCCGCTGGGGGCGCGCTTCAGCGGTCAGCGGATCCGCCGCGTCGACATCGGCGCCGCGGGCCTGGTCGTCGCGGCTCTGGTCGCCTTCCTGCTGATCGCCGAACCCTCCGGGGGCAGCGACGACGCCCCGCTCGGCGAGTGGCTGGTGGTCGGTGGCGCCTGCGCCCTCGCCTGCGCCGCCCTCATCCTCTTCGGCCGGATCGGTTCGCCACCGCGGCGGGCAGCGCTGCTCGGCACCGCGACCGGCATCCTCTTCGCCCTCTCCGCCGCGCTGACCAAGGTCGTCGTCGATGAACTCGACGACGGGATCTTCCAGATGTTCGCCGACTGGCACCTCTACGCGCTGGTCGTGGTCGGCTACGCCTCGATGACCCTGAACCAGCTCGCCCTCAACACCGGCTCGCTGGCACCAGCGGTGGCGACCAGCATGGCCTTCGACCCGATCACCAGCGTCATCCTCGGCGTCACCCTGCTCGACGAGTCGCTGCGGACGACGGCGATCGAGGGGGTCGGGCTGGCGCTCGCGCTGGCCGCGGCCCTGGCCGGGATGGCAATCCTGGCGCGGTCGCAGGCCGAGACGACCACTGTTCCGGTTCGGACTTGAGGAATCGACCTCCCTCCAATGGGGTCAAGTCCTCAAGGAGCCGAGGGCGCCCGTAGGATCCGCCCCGAATGAGCGCTGAGGAGAAATCGGCTCCTGGTCAGGTCGCCGCTGAAGGCGACGGCGGGGCCGAGCACGAGGCGTTCCAGGAGCAGACCCGCGCCCACCGCCTGAGGAAGCTGGAGGCGCTGCGCGAGCGGGGCATCGAGCCCTATCCGGTCCGCTTCGACCGCGACGCGACGGCGGCGGCGCTGCAGGACGAGTTCGCCGAGCTCGCCGCCGGCACCGACACCGGCAAGGTCGTCCACCTCGCCGGCCGGGTGATGGCCGAGCGCCGCCACGGCGGCCTCGACTTCGCCGACCTCCAGGACGAGACCGGCCAGATCCAGCTGATGGCGACCCGCGAGGCGGTCGGCGCCGACGAGCTGCACGAGTTCTCCGACCTCGACCTCGGCGACTGGGTCGGCGTCGAGGGCACGGTGATCGCCTCCGACCATGGCGAGCTGACCGTCAGGGTCGACAGGTTCGAGCTGCTCTCCAAGAGCCTGCGGGCGCTGCCCGACGTCCGCCACGGCGTCGCCGATGCCGAGACCCGCTACCGCCAGCGCTACCTCGACCTGATCCTCGACGAGCCCTCCCGCCGCACCTTCGCGATCCGCTCCTCGGTGATCGCGACGACGCGGCGGGTGCTGATCGAGCGTGGCTTCGTCGAGGTCGAGACGCCGGTGCTCCTGGACCAGGCGGGCGGCGCCGCGGCGAAGCCCTTCATCACCCACCACAACGCGCTGAACATCGACATGACCCTCCGAATCGCGCTGGAGCTGTCGCTGAAGCGGCTGATCGTCGGCGGCATGAACCGGGTCTTCGAGATCGGCCGCGTCTTCCGCAACGAGGGTCTCGACACCCGCCACAACCCCGAGTTCACCCTGCTCGAGGCCTACCAGGCGTTCGGCGACTACCACGACATGATGGACCTGACCGAGGCGATCGTCGCCGGCGCCGCCGAAGACGCGATCGGCACCACCGTGGTCACGATCGAGGGCCGGGAGGTCGATCTGAAGCCGCCGTGGCGGCGGGTGACGATGGCGGAGCTGATCGAGGAGAACGTCGGCGTCGAGATGCACCCGACGATGCCGGTCGAGGAGGCGCGCAAGATCGCCGACGGCATCGGCGTCGAGTGGCTCGAGGCCTGGGGCTCGGGAAAAATCATCAGCGAGGTCTACGACGAGAGCTCCGAGCACCTGTTGATCGAGCCGACCTTCGTGATGGACCACCCGCGCGAAATCTCGCCGCTGGCCCGCGCCCACCGCGACGACCCGGCGCTGACCGAGCGCTTCGAGATGGTCGTCGCCGCCCGCGAGCTCGCCAATGCCTACAGCGAGCTCAACGACCCGGTCGACCAGGCCGAACGCTTCGAATCGGAGGCGAAGCTGCAGGCCGGCGGCGACGAGGAGGCGGAACCGGTCGACGACGACTACGTCAAGGCGCTGGAGTACGGGCTGCCGCCGACCGGCGGGCTCGGGGTCGGCCTCGACCGGCTGGTGATGCTGATCTCGGGGGCCGAGGCGATCCGCGACGTGATCCTCTTCCCCACCCTCAGGCCAGGGGGCGATTCGGATAGGGACGGAGCCGGAGCCGGTGGTCCCTCCTCACTCGGTCCATCGTCGATCGGCGCTGGACAGCTGACGCCCGAGCCGGAGCTCTCCTCCGCCGCAAAACGTTCGGAGGGACCACCGGCTCCGACCCAGGCGCCCACCCGACGACCGCGGGCGCTGCGAACGCTGGCGTGGCTCAGCGTCTTGGTCGGGCTGCTGTCGTTACTGCCAACCGCTACGTCGATCCGGTTCTCACTGGGGCACTTCGGCTTCATCGCCGGCGGCGGCCGCTCGGCGGGGCTGATCGCGTCGGTTGCGGTTGGGCTCGGGCTGATCGCGGTGGCGCGGGGACTCAGTCGGGGCAAGCGGCGGGCCTGGGGGGTCGCCACGTTCCTCTTCGCCGCCGCGGCGGTGGTGCATCTGATCCACGGGCCGGACCCGATCACGGTCGTGCTCTCGGTGGCGATGCTGGTGGCGCTGATCTGGTTCCGGGCTGACTTCCGGGCGCAGGGCGATCCGGGGTCGATCCAGCAGGCGCTCTTCTTCGTCCCGGTCTACCTGATCGGGGTCTATCTATTCACCTGGATCACGCTCTTCGCCGAGCGAGACCACGTTTCGCCGGCCCTGAGCTTCTGGGGGATCTTCGAAACCGCCTACAAGGGGATGGTCGGGCTCGACGGCCCCTACGCCTACGGCCGCCAGGTCTTCGCCGACTTCTTCGAAATCTCGCTGGTCGTGCTCGGGGTCGCCGGGCTGCTGATCTTCCTCTACCTGCTCCTGCGCACCTTCGTCCAGGCCGATCCTCCCACCCCGGATCGCCGCAGGCGGGCCGAGGAGATCGTGCGCCAGTGGGGCGACGACACGCTCGACTACTTCGCCCTGCGCCGCGACAAGAACTACTTCTTCTCCGCCGATGGCGAATCCCTGATCGCCTACCTCTACGTGCGCGGCACGGCGATGGTGGCCGCCGACCCGATCGGGCCGCCCGGGAGCGAGGCCCGCACCCTGGACGAGTTCCTCGCCTTCTGCGCCGAACGCGGCTGGCGGGTCGCCTTCTTCGCGGTGCGGGAGAGCGACGCCGAGCTCTACCGCGAGCGCGGCATGCACACGATCTACCTCGGCGACGAGGCGATCCTGCACTGCGACCGGTTCAGCCTCGACGGCACCGGGATGAAGGCGGTGCGGAGCGCCGTCAAGCACGTCGAGAAGGACCACGAGTTCGAGTTGATCGCCGAGACCGAGGCCGGCTCGGAGCTGATCGCCGAGCTCAACGAGATCAGCGAAGAGTGGCGCGAAGGCGCCCCCGAGCGCGGCTTCACGATGGAGCTCGGCGAGGACGTCGAGGGCAGCGAGAGCGACTTCGTGCTGGCGATCGCGCGCGAGCGGCAGGGCGGCCGGGTCGCCGGCTTCCTCCGCTTCGTCCCCGTCTACGGCGAGGAGCCCGGCTACTCGCTGGACCTGATGAGGCGCCGCCCCGACTCGGCCAACGGCATGACCGAGTACCTGATCGCCGAGGCGGCGCTGGCGCTCGGCGCCCGCGGCTTCAAGCGCCTCTCGCTCAATTTCGCCGCCTGGGGCCGGCTGCTCGACAGCGCCGAGGACGCCGGCTTCTCCGGGCGCCTGCAGCGGCTGATGGCGAAGGGGCTGAACCCGTTCTTCCAGATCCAGAGCCTGCGCGACTTCAACCAGAAGTTCGACCCCGAGTGGGTCCCGCGCTCAGTCGTGATCGACGACGTCTCCGACCTGCCGCGGGTGGCGATGCTCTACGCCAGCGTCGAGGGCTTCCTCGAGGCGCCGGTGCTGAGCCGGATCCTGGAGCCGCCGATCCGCCAGCGGGTGGAAGCGGCGAAGCTGCCCGCCGGCGTCGCCTGAGCGACCGCTACTCGACGACGAAGCGCTCCGGCACGAAGGTCTGCGAGTCGGCCGGCGGTCGCGCGTAGGCGCGCTGCTGGCGCGGTGGCAGCTCGATCCTCTCCTCCGAGACCGGCTGGTGCGGGATCTTCTCCAGCAGGTGGCTGATCAGGTTGAGGCGGGCGGTGCGCTTGTCGTCGGCCTCGACCACGAACCAGGGCGAGTCCTCGGTGTCCGTATGGGCGAACATCTCGTCCTTGGCCTCGGCGTAGTCGACCCAGCGCGCCCGCGCCTCGAGATCCATCGGGCTCAGCTTCCACTGCTTGGTCGGGTCGTCGATGCGGGCCTGGAAGCGGCGCTCCTGCTCCTCGTCGGAGACCGAGAGCCAGTACTTGATCAGGATCATCCCGGAGCGCATCAAGAGCTCCTCGAAGCGCGGCGCCGCCCAGATGAACTCCCGGTACTCCTCCTCGGTGCAGAAGCCCATCACCCGCTCGACGCCGGCGCGGTTGTACCAGCTGCGATCGAACAGGACCATCTCCCCGGCCGCCGGCAGGTGGGCCACGTAGCGCTGGAAGTACCACTGGGTCTTCTCGCGCTCGGTCGGCGTCCCCAGCGCCACCGTGCGCACCACCCGCGGGTTCGTCTTCTCGCCGATTCGCTTGATCACCCCGCCCTTGCCGGCGGTGTCGCGCCCCTCGAAGAGGACGGCAACCCGCAGCCCGGCGTGGGCGATCCATTCCTGCAGCTCGACCAGCTCTGCCTGCAGGCGCTTCAGCTCCTTTTCGTACTGCTTCTTGGTCAGCACCCGCGGGTCGCCGTCGGCCTTGCCCATCGGCCGAGCATAGCCCCGTCCCGACACGGCACGCGCATCGTTTTCGGGGTGCTATTCCCTTGCTGACAGGTTGCGCCGCCGCTCCTGCGCCGCCATCAGCTGGATGGAGATCAGCAGGAGGAGGTCGATGGCGAGCCCGAAGACCGCGCCGAACTGCGACTCGACGAAGGTGAAGACGCGGGTGACGAAGATCGAGACCAGGAGCGCGCGGGTGAACCAGGCGTAGGCGGCGAGGCGCTGGCGGCGCGCCAGCCGGACCAGCCCGAAAGCGACCATGGCGCTGGAGACGCCGATCGAGACGAGGCTGGCGAGGTTGAGGAAGTTGAGGTGGCCGAAGGAGTCGCGTTCGAATTCGGCCCGGGCCGCGTGGTCGCTGAAGGTGAGGGAGAGGACCAGCCCGAGCACGAGGAAGATCCCGGCCAGGGCCCAGGCGGCGAAGACGACGAGGACGATCCGGTGGAACCAGCCGCGCTCGGTCCAGCGCGTGTAGCGGGCGCCGACCGCGTCGGCTAAGCGCCGGTACCAGGGCGGATCGGAGTTGGGGGCGGTGTCGATGTCCTCGGCGAGCGCGACCAGCGGGTCGCGCAGCGGGTGGGTCGAGGGCACGTCGGCGAGCAGGCCCAGGGCCTGGTCGCGGTATTCGACCTTGAAGGGGCCGCGCGTCGCCTCGCCGATCAGCTCGACCGCGTTGCGCACGCGCTCCGCGGCATCGAGTCCGCGGTGGCGCTGGTAGGCGCGGGAGCCGAGGTAGAGGCCGATGAAGATCAGGTAGATGATCCCGGCTGCGGGCTTGTAGAAGTAGTTGTTGTCGGCGGTGACGAACTTGCCGAGCTCGTCGATGAAGAAGCCGAAGCCGACGCCGCCGACCAGGGCGGCGACCTGGCGGGCGCGACGGCCGAGCAGGCTGAGCAGGATCGCCAGCGCCGCCAGCATGAAGAGGCCGCCCCAGAGCAGGTGGGCGATGTGCAGCCCGTGGCCGCCGAGCTGCGGGTAGTTGGTGAGATAGAGCTGGGTGCGGATGCAGAGCTCGGTGGTGATCGCGGTGACGAAGAAGGTGAGGTGGAGCTGCCCCATGTTGGCGTTGCGGGATGCTCGCTGGAGCAGGTGGACGTTCACGCTCGACCCTCCTCTGGCGCCGGTTCCGGAGTGCCGCTGATGCCGGCGGCGATCGCGCCCATCTTCTCCTTGCTGTGCTCACGGGCATAGAGGAAGTAGACGCAGAGCCCGAGCGCCGCCCAGACGCCGAGCCGGATCCAGGTGTCGCCGGGCAGCGTCGCCATCAACGCCAGCGAGGAGACGATCGCGGTGCCTGCGACCAGCGGCAGTGCCGGCACCCGGAACGGCCGCGGCAGGTCCGGGTAGCGGCGGCGCAGGGTGACGACGCCGGCGGAGACGATGATGAAGGCCAGCAGGGTCCCGATCGAGATCAGTTCGCCGAGGACCGAGAGCGGCACCAACCCGGCGACGATGCCGCCGACGATCCCGCAGAGGACGATCGAGAACTGCGGCGTCTTGGTCCGCTTGCTGACCTTGCCGAAGGCGGGCGGCAGCATCCCGTCCTCGGACATCCGCATGAAGATCCGCGTCTGCCCGTAGAGGGTGACCAGCACCGTCGAGGCGAGGCCGACGACCGCGGCGACATCGGTCAGCTTCAGCAGCCAGTCGAGGTCGCGGCCGCCGGCCTGGAGCGCGACCGAGATCGGGTCGGCGACGCCGAGCCGGCGGTAGTCGACCATGCCGGTGAGGACGAAGCCGACGGCGATGTAGACCACGGTCGCGATGATCACCGTGCCGAGCAGGCCGATCGGCACGGTGCGGCGCGGGTTGCGCGCCTCGGCGGCGGCGGTCGAGACCGCGTCGAAGCCGATGTAGGCGAAGAAGACGATGCCGGCGCCGCGGAAGACGCCGCTCCAGCCGAAGTCCCCGAAACCGCCTTCGGCGGCGGGCAGGAACGGCTTCAGGTTCGAGGAGGAGACGTAGAAGAGCCCGACCACGACGACGAGTAAGAGGATCGAGAGCTTGAGCAGGACCATCGCGTTGTTCGCGACCGCCGACTCGCGGGTGCCGAGCCAAAGGGCGCCCGAGGCGATGAACATGATCGCCATCGCCGGCAGGTTGACGATCCCGGCGTGGTGGCCGAACGGGGCCGTGACCAGCGCGTGCGGGAGGTGGATGCCGAACGATTCGAAGAGGTTGGCGAAGTAGCCCGACCAGCCGACCGCCACGGTCGAGGCGGCGAACAGGTACTCGAGCAGCAGGTCCCAGCCGATGAACCAGCCGACGAAGGAGCCGAAGGCGGCAAAGGCGTAGGAGTAGGTGCTGCCGGCCGCGGGGATCATCGAGGCCAGCTCGGCGTAGCAGAGGGCGGTCAGCCCGGCGACGATGCCGGCGAGGACGAAGGAGATCAGCACCGCCGGCCCGGCGTAATGGGCGGCGGCATCGCCGGTGACGACGAAGATGCCGGCGCCGACGACGCTGGCGACGCCGAGCAGGGTGAGGCTGAAGGCGCCGAGCGCGTTCGAGTTGAGCCGGGTGCGGTCGTGCTCGGCCGTCGCGAGGATCGCGTCGAGGTTGCCGCGATCCGGTCCCGGGGCGCTCATCCGCGGCGGATCCTGCCAGGGGGACCGGCGCGATTAGGGTCGGGCACGTGATCCGATCTCGTTCGACCGTACTCGCCGGCGTCGGCGCGGCGCTGCTCAGCAACTACTGGGTGCTGGAAGGCCTGCTGGCGCGCCGCACCGACCTCTCCGACTCCTGGATCAGCGACCTTGGGGCCCGCAGCGAGGCCTTCGGCTGGCGCTTCGAGCTGCTGGCGATCGTCTCCGGCCTGGCGGTCGCCGGCCTCGCCCTGCTTCTACTGCCCCGCCTGGGCGGCCTCTCCCCCACGATCCGCCGCGGCGTCCTCGCGCTCCTCGCCACCGGCGTGCTGGCGGCGATCGGGGGCGCTCCGCTGAGCTGCGCCGAAGGCCTCGAAGCCGCCTGCTCGCTCGCCTACGACCCCTTCGACGTCATCCACGCGACGGCGAACCTGGCCGAAATCGCGACGGCCGCGCTCGCCTTCGGCCTGATCGGGATCGGCCTGCACCGGCTCGCTCCCAGCAGCCGCGCCGGCCGCACGACCCTGGTGCTCGGCGCGATCTGGCTACTGCTGACCGCGGCGACCGGCGTCAGCTACCTGAACGGCGACGTCGACTCGGTCAAAGGCCTGCTTCAGCGGGCCGACCAGGTGCTGTTCGGCGTCTGGCTGGCCCTGCTCGGCCTCTGGGGTTCGCGAACGGTCCCCGACGACGCTACGAAGCGATAGACGCGAGCGCGGTCCAGGTGCGGTCGAACAGCTCCAGTTCGAGCGGAACCAGTCGCGCTTCCCGGACCCGGCCACACTCGACCCGGTAGAGGCCGACGGTTCTCCAGCTGACCGTCTTGCCGTCAAGCGCGACCGCTCCTCCGAGGAGCTGGACGACGACCTCCGGGTCGGCGGCGACGACCTCGTCCGGGTGCATCCGCAGCGTCTCCCCCGACAGCTCCCGCCGCGCGGCAAAGGACCGCAGGACGGCATCCCACCCCCGATGCTCACCGGCGATCGGGCTTTCGCCGGCGAGGTGCCAGACGATGTCGTCGGCAAGCAGGTCCGCCACTGGCGCCATCGGTCCACCCGCGTACATCTCAGCCTGGCGCCGGTGCAGTTGGGCGATCAACTCGAGGCTTTTTGCAACGGCCGCTGTCGGGCCATCGACGCCGGCGTCGGTCCCGGCGATCTGATCGGGGTGCCTGCTCATGCGCTCGATCGATCTTCCCCGCCAGGCGCCGCTGGCGCTTCCCCGATCTGAGGCGTTGCCCGCCGGCGATTCGACAAATTGGGGAAGGCGGAGCTACGTCGCCCGGCTATTCGGAAGCGGCGCGCGATCGCTCGTACTCGACCTGCCGCAGCCGCGCCTGCCCGATCGTCTCTTCGGCGTCCTCGCGCGAGCGCCAGGCGCCGACCTCGACCCGCTTGTGCTCGAGGTCCTTGTAGACGGAGAAGAAGTGGGGAATCTCCAGTTTCAGCTGCTCGGGCAGGTCCTCCAGGCAGGTGACGCTGTTCCAGCCCGGATCGCTGACCGGCACGCAGACGATCTTGTCGTCGATCCCGGCCTCGTCCTTCATCTCGAACATCGCCACCGGGTTGACCGGGATCACGCAGCCGGGGAAGGTCGCCTCGGAGACGCAGACCAGGCAATCGAGCGGATCCCCGTCCTCGCCGCGGTGGTCGATCAGGAAGCCGTAGTCGGCGGGGTAGACCATCGAGGAGGAAAGGAAGCGATCGAGCACGATCCTGCCCGTCGCCTCGTCGAACTCGTACTTGTTGCGCCCGCCCTTGGGGATCTCGACGAAGGCGAGGAGCTGCTCGGAGAGGTCGACGTGGGTCATCGGACGGCCAACCCTAGCCTCACGACGATCGGTTTGGCAGATAGGCCTAGACGCCGCGCAGAGCGCCGCCCTCGCCGTCGGACTCGACGGCTCGGAAGGCTCGACTACGATCAGTTCTGGGCCCCCCTTGAACTGCTGCTCCGCTGGCTCCCGGCGAGTGAAATCATCGACACCGTGAAAGCCAGGGCGTTCCTCCTCCCATTCTTCATGGTCGCCATGGCGGCCGCGGCGTCGCTGCTCGCGCAGGTCGACGCCACGGCGGCGACGCACACCACGGTCCGTCCCGCGAGCTTCAGCTTCGAAGCGGAGCTCCCGACCAGCGACGGCTACTCGATGTTTCTGCGCGGCTACGGGCACCGGCGGATCGAGCTGGACCTGGGCACCGAAAACGTGGAAAAGCCCTACATAACGATGAAATACACGACCGAGGGAGAGGTCAATCGACGTGGCATCGACGCCGACTTCGGCGATTTCGGTCGGATCGAGCTGAATTTCGTCGGCTCACCGGAGCGATCGGTGTCCCACTCGCCGAACTGTCGTCCGCACGGGCCCGACCTAAACGAATACGGCCGGATGACCGGCAGCGCAGCATTCGAAACCCTCGGCGGAGTCGTCAAGCTCGACTCCGGCCGGTTGAGCGTCGAAGGTCAGACCTGGTCCTCGCCGAGGCAGACCTGCACCCCGAAGCCGAGCAATGTCGTCTACGGCGGACCCGCCATGGAGGCACGCTCTGTGCACCGAGTCGAAGGGGGCGAAGGGCTCCTGACGACCGTCATGGCGCGGGCACACACGATGGGGCGGACGATCGACATCTATGCCCTCAAGCTGAATCACGAATTCGTCCCCGACATGGCGGCGACCTCGACGCGGCGCTTCGGCAAGGTGCTGACGTCCACCAGCGTCCACGCCCCCGAGGGGGAAGAAGGGCCCGGAGAGGCGGCCAGGCTTTCGATCGACGGGGGCGGGACCCGTCCGCGGGGCGCCGCGCTGAGCGCAGCCGCACCGTTCTCCGGTAGCGCGACCTACCGCAAGCGACCGGGGGTCGCACCGTCCTGGCTCGGCTCGCTGGAGGTCGAGATTCCGGGCGAAGGAACGCTACCCCTCGCCGGACCCGACTTCCACGCGATCGCCTGCGCGTACGCCTCGAACGAGTTGCAGCGAGCGTGCGAACGCACGGTGGCGCCGGCGCATACCGCTTGACCGATGCGGTCACGGACACTCGTCCTGGCAGCGGCCGGGTACTCCGAAAGCGGCGGTGGCGTAAATGTCTCCCACTCGCGCCGCGGCTTCGCGCCCCGCCCCCCCGACGCCGGCGTCCTCCGAATCACCGCCGGCGGGGCCACCGTCGAGCTCGACCTGCAGCCATAGCCCGCGAAGCCGCTTCCCAAGCAGCTTCCACGAGTGCGCCCGACTGGATTCGAACCAGTGACCTTCGGTTTCGTAGACCGACGCTCTATCCAGCTGAGCTACGGGCGCGAGGTTGGGGCCGTGGCCCCGAGGGAGGCGATTCTAGGGGCTTTGCCGGGTCCTGCGCCTAGCTGGCAGGCTGGTTGAGCCGGACGTGCCAGCGGACGGTGGCGGTGGCGACCCGGGTGCCGTCGCCGTCGGTGAGCACGACCTCGCAGGAGAACTCGACCTTGCCGTCGCGGTCGAGGGTGACGAGGGCCTCGTCTTTGGGCAGCCCGAGGGTGGCGGCGGCCTCGATCGGGCCTTTGGCGATCTTTTCGTAGGCGATGTCGGCGCCGCGGGCGAGTGGCGTGATCTCGCCCATCCGCTCGGCGAAGGCGCCGACGAAGGCAGCACCCGAGGCGGTCTCGGCGACGGTGAAGAGAGCGCCCGCGTGCTGGGAGCCGACGTGGTTCTTCAGCTCCTCACGCTCGGGCAGGAGCGCGACGGCCTCGCCCTCGGCCATGCTGGTGACGGTGATGCCCAGGTGGCCGGCGAAGGGGATCGCCAGCGTCATGCCGTTCGCGATTGCGTCGAAATTGGTCACGGGCACCACCCTAGCGTCGCCCGTCTGAAGGTTGTCGACTTGACCACACCATGGTGGGGCAAAGTCGTCAAGGAAAGCTCAGCGACCCTGGAATTTGGCGTGGCCAGGGCCACCGTGCTCGAGAAAGGCCTTGACCGCGTTCTGCAGGTCCTCGGTGGCGAAGAGGTCGGCGGCCTCGGTGCGCGTCGCCTCGTCGGCGGCGGGCAGGCCGCCTTCGCGGAAGCGGCGGAGGATGTGCTTGGTCATCGCGTGCGCCTTGGTCGGCCCGGCGGCGAGCTCCTCGGCGAGGGCGCGCGAGCGCTGCTCGAATTCCTCCGTGGGAAAGATCGTGTTGACGACGCCCCAACGCTCGAGCTCCTCGGCGCCGAAGACGCCGCCGTCCATCACGAACTGGCGGGCGCGGCCGCTGCCGGCGCGCTCGGCGAAGCGCTGGGTCCCGCCCATCGAGGGCGTCAGCCCGACCACCTTCTCGACCAGGCCGAACTTCGCGTCCGGCGAAGCGACGATCAGGTCGCAGGCGAGGGCGACCTCCAGCGCCGCGGTCAGGGTCAGCGCGTGGGCGGCGAAGACGATCGGCGCCGGCAGCGCCTCCAGCTGGTCGATCATCCCCAGCAGCTCGTCCCAGAGCTCGGAGCCCTGCTCCGGGGTCAGCCCATCGAAGACGTGGACGTCGACGCCGCCGGAGACGGCGCGACCCTCGGCCCGGATCAGCAGCGCCCGCGGCGGGGCGGCGGCGACGTCCGCCACCGCGGCTCGCACGTCGTCGATCATCCGCTGGTCGAAGAGGTTGAGCGGCGGGTTGTCGAGGGTGAGCACGGCGAGGCCGCTGTCCTCGCGCTCCAGTCTCGCCGCGGCGCTCATAGCTCCGGCACCCTATGGACCTCAAACAGATTCGTGCCGAGTTCCTGGCCGTCGAGGCCGGCGGTGATCGCGACCAGCTCTCCGGGCTCGGCGACGCCGTGGGTGGCGGCGAGGCCGGCGCAGTGGCCGAGCAGGCTGCGCAGCTCGGTCCCGAAGTCGCTCTGCACCGCGGTGACCCCGAACAGCAGGCTGAGGCGCCGCACGGTCTCTATGTAGGGGGAGATCGCCAGCACCGGCACGTCGGGCCGGTGGGCGGAGACGAGGCGGGCGGTGCGGCCGCTGTTGGTCGGCACCACCAGCGCCTTGAGGCCGAGCCGGTAGACGGCGCCGACGGCGCTCTGGGCGACCGAGTCGGCGACGTCCTGGGTCGCCTGGTCGGTGCGGGTGAAGAGCCACTCGCCGTAGCGCAGGTCGGGCTCGGTGGCGCGGGCGATCCGGTCCATCACCCGCACCGCCTCGACCGGGTGCTGGCCGACCGCGGTCTCCTCCGAGAGCATCACCGCATCGGTGCCGTCGTAGATCGCGTTGGCGACGTCGGTCACCTCGGCCCGGGTCGGGCGCCGCGCGGTCACCATCGAGGCCAGCATCTGAGTCGCCGTGATCGCCGGCTTCGAGGCCTTGCCGGCGGCGCGGATCAGCCGCTTCTGCTCGACCGGCACTTGCTCCAGCGGCACTTCGATCCCGAGGTCGCCGCGAGCCACCATGATCCCGCCGGTGGCGGCGCGGACGATCTCCTCCGCGTGGACGGCCGCCTCCTGCTTCTCGATCTTCGCGATCAGCGGGATCCGCGACCCGAGCTCCCGCAGCCTTGTCGCGACCGGCTCCAGATCGGCGGCGGTGGAGACGAAGGAGACGGCGAGCAGGTCGACGCCGTTCTCGACCGCGAACTCGACCCAGTCGAGATCGACGCCGGTGGTCGCCGGCAGGTCGGCACCGCCGGGGATGTTCATCCCCTTGTGCGAGGAGAGCGTCCCTCCCACCTCGATCTCGCAATCGACCCCGTCGGGCTCGGGGTCGTTGACCCGCAGGCGAATCGCCCCATCCGCGAGATAGACGTGCTGGTCCTTCTTGAGATCGGTGACCCCGGGCCAGGAGACCGGGATCGTCTCGCCGTCGCCCTCGACGTCGCGCGGGGTCAGGGTCACGTGCATGCCCGTCTTCAATTCGGCGAAGTCGCCCCGCAGCTCGCCGATCCGCAGCTTCGGCCCCGGCAGGTCGCCGAGCACCGCGACCTCGCGACCGACCCGGGTGGCGGCGGCACGGATGTCGGCGATCGTCTCCCCCTGGCGGTCCGGGCCGGCGTGGGAGAAGTTGAGGCGGAAGACGTCGGCCCCGGCGACGATCAGCTGCTCCAGGGTGCTGGCGTCCCAGCTGGCCGGACCGACCGTGGCGATGATCTTGGTCCGCCGCTCGACGTGGACGCCGCTCGGGGATCTGGGATTTGCCTGCATCTGCTGACTGTAAAGGGCGCGGTAACCTCGTCGGCGTGACGACCGCCACCGAACCGGACGCCCGTCGCGCCGGCGAGCTGCTCGGACAGGCGCCGCCCTCTCCCGCCGGGCCGATCGAGCCGGCCGCGCTAGGTAGCCTCGCCACCGCGCCCGCGATCCCGCTGCCGCGCCTGGCCCAGTCGCTGCGCTTCAACCAGCGCCAGATCGAGTTCGTCTTCCGCGCCCGCCGCGAGCTCGGCGAAGTCTTCAGCATGCACGGGGCCACCGAGGACGCGGTCACGATGACCACCCATCCCGACCACGTGCGCTCGCTTTTCACGGCGAAGCCGGAGCTGGCGCCGTCGCTGACCGGCGAGTCGCCGCTGCGACCGATCGTCGGCACCCAATCCGTCCTCACTGCGGTCGGCCCGCGCCACATGCGCCAGCGCAAGCTGCTGCTGCCCCCCTTCCACGGCGAGGCGATCGACGCCTACACGCAGATGATCTCCGCGGCGAGCGAACGCGAGATCGACCGCTGGCCGATCGGCGAGCCCTTCGCGCTGGCGCCGCGGATGCAGGCGATCACCCTCGACGTGATCATGGCCGGGATCTTCGGCATCGAGGGCAGGCCCCGGCGCGGCACCCCCGAGCACGGCCTGCGACAGATGATCCGCCGCCTGGTCAACGCCTCGACCCAGCCCGTGGCGCAGGTCGGCGAGCTGCTTCAGATCGGCCGCGAGGAGGCGGTCGGGCCGATGAAGCTCGGCCTCTCGCTGCTCGACAAGCAGGTCTACGCGGTGATCTCGGCCCGCCGCCGCGCCGCCGACCTCGACGAGCGCCGCGACATCCTCTCGCTGCTGCTGCAAGCGCGAACCGAGGAGGGCGAGGAGCTGACCGACAAAGAACTGCGCGACGAGCTGCTCGTCCTCGTCCTCGCCGGCCACGAGACGACCGCCAACTCGCTGGCCTGGGCCTGGGAGCGGCTGGTCCGCACGCCGGACGCCCACGAGGCCCTGCTGAGCACGGTGCGCTCGCAGGCAGGGGGCGAGGAGCAGATCGAGGCGACGATCGTCGAGACGATGCGCTCGCGGCCGGTGATTCCGCTGATCGGCCGCCGCGTGACGGTGCCCTGGCAGCTCGGCCAGTACGGCGTGCCCGCCGGCACCGCGGTGACGATGAGCATCCTCCTCGTCCACCACCGTGCCGACGTCTACCCCGAGCCCTTCGAGTTCCGCCCCGAGCGCTTCCTCGGGGGCCGCAAGCCCGGCACCTACGAGTGGCTGCCGTTCGGCGGCGGCATCCGCCGCTGCCTCGGCGCCGCCCTGGCGATGGCCGAGCAGCGCGTAGTGCTGGAGGCGATGGCCCGCCGCCTCGACCTCGAAGCCGACGAGCCCGCTCCCGAGCGGGCCCTGCACCGCAACGTGACGATGATTCCGGCTCGCGGCGGCCGCGTCGTGCTGCGCTCCCGCCACAGCTGACCCGCTTCGCGGAGAGGACCCGGGGGCACTCGCCGCCCCTGCGCGACGAGTGCCCTGGGCGGGGTGGGTCCCTGCCTCAATGTGTCGATGCCCGGTGGACACTCCCACTGAGGCAAGCCTGGCCGGAGAAACTAGGACCATGCTTTCGCGATCCGGGGCAAAGTGCCACACCAAAGCCGTTGAGCGGCAAGGGACGAAACGGCGCGGAGCCCAGATCGATCTATTGTGCGTTCCGTAGCTAGAGCCGATCCTAGGGAGGACTTCTTGGCCAAGCGAGGACCAGACATCATCGACCCGCGCCTTGCGAAAGCGCTGGAACATCCAACTCGCCTCGACATTCTCGCGGTCCTCCGTGACGGTCCCAGCAGCCCCAGCCGGATCCAGCAGCAGCTGCAGAACGTGAGCCTGAACTTGGTCTCCCATCACATCAAGGTCCTGAAGGACTTGGAGTGCATCGAGCTGGTCGAAACGGTGCGCAGGCGGGGCGCCACGGAACACATCTACCGCAGCGCGGTGGGACCGGCGATGCTCGACGAGGAGGCCTGGAACGAGGTCACCCCGAAGATGCGCCAGCCGATCACGGCGGCGGTCCTGCGCAAGATCTCCACCGACCTCGCGGACTCGCTCGGCGCCGGCAGGTTCGACGAAATCCCCAACCATCACCTCAGCCGCTCGCCGCTGAAGCTCGACCGCGAAGGCTGGTCGGAAGTCGTCGACCTGCTCGCCAGAACCCTGGACGATCTCTTCGAGATTGACGCCAGAAACCTGGAGCGGATCGAGGCCAGCGAGGAGACGCCGCTGTCGGTGATCGTCTCGATCATGCAGTTCCCGACCGCCGACAACGAGGGCGAAGCCGGCCCCGGTCGATGACGACGACGGCCGACCGAACGGAGAGGGAGGGACGAAGCTCGAACTTTGTCGTACGTGGGAGCGGATTAGGAGATTGCACGCTCAGCGCTTCGATGCTTAGCCGGTTCCCAGTGCCATTCGACCACCGCGAAAATTACAGACCTTGATATAAGCCTCGACCATATGGGGCTTTTCAGTCGACAGCCAAGGGATGAGGGACCACTGCCTCCGGACATCGCGACTCAGATGGAGGAGCGAGGTCGGACACGAAGCGAGGGCGTTAAGAACGAGCTCACGGGCGCTCAAGAGCAGCACTTCCTCAGTCTGTCTCAGGGGGAACAAGAGGCATACGTCGATGCCTTGGCCGAGGCAGTCCTGCCAATCGGCGGGTGGGCCGTACTTGGCGCCGCTGACCTTCTCGTCCAGGCAATCTTTGACCCCGACGATCACCCGGCCTACGTCAGATTGCTCCTCGCGGCGATAGAGCTGCAGCGAGCGGTCCGCGTGTCGGATATCGCGCTGAGCACCTACGAGACTATGTTCTGGCGGCAGCATAATCCCGGTCGCGAGTGGCTTGAGCCAAAATTCCCCCCGGCTCGGGCTGCGGCCAAAATCTCTCCACTCGCGGTTGGAGAGGCACGGGAAGTGGGCCGGCATACTTCGTCCCCCACTTCAAATCTTGTCTTTGTGAGGCGGACTGCCGAGGACAGATACCTGACGTTTGTCGATCAAGAGGTCGAACGCGGAGAGCCCGCCAAGGGCAGGGTCGAGGCCCCGATGCGGGAAGCGGACAATCTCTACGACATCTTCGTCTTCTTGGGGGAGTCGCCGCTTGCGAACTTCTGGAATCACGACGAGCTTGAGCCGTTCTGCATCTACGACCGTCCTCGGGACGGCAATCTTCCGAATCATCCAACTCCCTGATCGCCCGGCAAGGCCGACCTCCAGGATTTGGCCAGAACGGAGAGGGAGGGACGAAGATCGAACTCGGCCGTACGTACATGGGAGGGGATCAAAAACTGCACGCTGGTCGCCTCCGAGATCGACAGCCTAAGGTTTAGCCGACCACCGGAGACGCGCTACCTTCGTACTAATGGATGCCCTCACCGCCCTCATCACGTTTGCGGCTGGCCTCGGTGGTGTAGCTCTCGGTGGTCTGCTCGCCAGGCGCAACGAAAAGCAGGCACATGGGGAGCGCTTGCTGGTTGAAGCATTGAATGACGCCATGACTGCAATTGCGGATGTCGCCGGGGGCGAGGGAAAAGCGGCCCAAAATCGCTACGCGTCAGCAACTTCACGAATTGCGTTACATGCTTCTCCTCCCGTCCTCGCGAGGTTTCGGGAGTTCCAGGACGATGCAGACACGACCACCGCCGACGGACGCCAGCGTTTGCTCGCTGCGGTGCAAGCAGCTAGACGCGAGCTGGCGCACGGGAAAGCTCGGGACGACGACCTTTCCGTCCTGCTGTTCGGGCCTGACGAGAGACGAACCGCGGCGCGGTGCAACTGGTCTCCCCACCACATGGATGACCTCCATGCCCGTGTATCAAGAGGGAGTCTGGACAACGGCAGCTCCGACTAGGGCGACAGCTCGCTTGAATCTTCAAAGCTTTCCCCTACAACTCGACGGACTCGCCGAGCTTCTGAAGAACAGGGATACGGAGAGAGGCCAAAAATCGAACTCGCCCGCACTTGGCCGCGGATCGAGCGGCTCCACGCCAGACGCTTTGGGCGAGCCAGAAACGATGAGCGGGCATAGGCTGGGACGGTCTCGGTGCTCGACGAGCGTCCTTGATCTCTGGTCGGCATATCCAAACAGAGAGGCGACGGCGCCTGAAGCTCTCGGTAAACCGACGCCGCCCGAATCACAGGATCGGTCCGGTGCGGCCGACAAGATCGTCGGCATGTCAGATACGGCCACCGTGGCGGCGATTGCTGGTGCCGCGACGCTCGGTAGCGGCGTTCTCTCATTCTTCGCCTCTCGCGCCGGCACGCGGGCTCAGCTTGCCAATGTGAATGCCGACATCCAAAAATTGCAAACGAGCCGCGTAGATCAACACCGAGAAGAACAGAAACACGCTTTCCACGAATACCTCGATTCATTGGGTCCTCTGGAAATCATGATCGTCGCGGGAGAGGACACCGAAGAAGACGAGTTCTTACGAGCCCTTATTTCGTTCAAACCGACCGCTCTCAAAACTTCCTTGGCAAGTGATCCAGAGGTCGTAAAGGCTTTGGACAATTTCACGAACGTGATGCTGGCTGTCGCCAATCGGACTGAAGAGAAGTCTGAGACGGGCGGCTCGTTCGGCGAGGCTCTCAAACGAAGCAAAGAAGAGCTTTACGACGAATGGGAAGAAGCTCGCCTGGCCGTCATGAACAGCATGCGGGACGCTATCGCTTTGTAGTGCAGCTCCGATAAGACCCGCCCACGGAATGGGATCGAGGGCGGTGGTGTTCGACCGAAGCCTCGGTACCCGGCCTGAACGGAGAGGGAGGGATTCGAACCCTCGAGAGAGCTTGCGCCCCCTACTCGCTTAGCAGGCGAGTGCCTTCAGCCACTCGGCCACCTCTCCGGGCACTTCGGCCCCGATTGTAGGAACTAACGGGGCACGGCGCGGCTAGTCTCGTGCGGTGGCCGTCCCGTCCGAGCAGTCCCACGAGCGTTACGAGCGGATCTTCGCCGCAGTCGAGGCGCCGTTCGCCTTCGTCGACCTCGACGCGATGTGGGCGAACGCGGAGGCGATGCTGGGACGGGCCGGGGACAAGCCGGTCCGGGTCGCCAGCAAGTCGGTCCGCTGCCGGGCGCTGCTGCGGGCGATCCTCGATCGCGACGAGCGCTTCCGCGGGCTGATGACCTACACCCTGCCCGAGACCCTTTGGCTGGCCGAGCAGGGATTCGAAGATCTGCTGCTCGCCTATCCGACCGCCGACTCGGGGGCGCTCGAGGAGCTGGCACTGCGCTCAGCCGCGCACCCGGCCGGAGCGCCGATCGTGATGGTCGATTGCGTCGAGCACCTCGACGCGATCGAGGCGGTGCTGGGAGCGGCGGCGGCCCCGGTCCGCGTCTGCATCGACGTCGACGCGAGCTGGTGGGCGCTGGGCGGGCGGATCAAGATCGGGCCGAAGCGCTCGCCGATCCACACGGTCGAGCAGGCGGTGGCGCTGGCGCACGAGATCGAGCGCCGGCCGCAGATCGAACTCGACGCCCTGATGGCCTACGAGGGGCAGATCTCGGGCGTCGGCGACCGCCCGCCGGGGCGGCGCCTGCGCGGCGCCGCGATCCGCTTCATGCAACGCCGCTCCGCCGCCGAGCTGGCCGAGCGGCGGGGCGCGATCGTCGCCGCGCTGGGCGAGTTCGTCGAGCTGCAGATCGTCAACGGCGGCGGCACCGGCAGCCTCGAACTCACCGGGGCCGAGGGCGCGGTGACCGAGGTGACCGCCGGTTCCGGCTTCTACGCGCCCGGGCTCTTCGACCACTACAGCCGCTTCAGCCTCACCCCCGCCGCCGGCTTCGCGCTGCCGATCGTGCGCAAGCACGCACCCGAGGTCGCGACCGCGCTCGGTGGCGGCTATCTCGCGTCGGGCAGCGGCGACCCTGGGCGCCTGCCGTCCCCCTGGCTTCCTCCAGGCCTCGATTTCGACCCTGAGGAGGGAGCCGGCGAGGTCCAGACCCCGCTCGTCGGCGCCGCCGCCCGGAGCCTTGCCGTCGGCGATCGCGCCTATCTGCGCCACGCCAAAGCCGGCGAGCTCTGCGAGCACTTCAACGCCCTGCACCTGGTCGAAGGCGACGAGGTGGTCGACGTCGTCCCGACGTACCGCGGCGACGGCCAGAGCTTCCTCTAGGCGATTAGGACCCCAAGACGCGCTCGGCGTACTCGTTGGTGAAGACGCGGCCGGGGTCGAGCTCGTCGCGCGCGGCCTGGAACTCGGCCCAGGCCGGGTAGAGCGGCGCCAGGGTCGCCGCGGTCTGGAAGTGGCGCTTGCCCCAGTGGGGGCGGCCACCGTAGGAAGTCATGATCTCCTCGACGGCTTCGAAGTACGGGCGCCACTCCATGCCGCGGTACTGGTGCACGGCGATGTAGGCGGTGTCGCGCCGGTGCGAGGGGCTGAGCAGGGCGTCGTCGCCGGCGGCGACCCGCATCTCGATCGGGAAGAAGACCGGGTAGCGGTTGGAGCGCACCCACTCGACGACCCGACGCGCCGCCTCCGGCCCGTGCTCGCGCGGCACGCCGTACTCCATCTCCGTGAAGCGGACGCGGCGATCGTTGGCGAAGACGCGGTCGCTGCGATCGACCGTGCGACTGCCGGAGGCGAGCCGCCCGGCAAGACGCGAGAGCGAGGGGATCGCTCGCGGGAAGCGCCTGCCCGTGGCCGAAAGGGCCTCCAGGGCCCAGTTCTCGAGAACGATGTCGTTGAGGTAGGCCCCGACCCTGCCCCGCGGCCGCGGCGGCGCCTCGGTGCGGTTGCGCTCGAGGACCAGGGCGCTGTCGGCGTAGGGGAAGGTGAAGAGCTCGAAGTGGTCGTTGGCGTCGGCGCTCTCCTGAAAGGCATCGAGCACCTGCTCGCGCGGCCGCGGCGCGTCGACCCGGTCGAGCGTGAAGGCCGGGACGCAGCGCAGCGTCACCGCCGAGATCGCTCCCAGTGCCCCGACGCCCACCCGCGCGGCTCGCAGCAGCCGCGGGTGCGTGGCGGCACTGAGCGACCGTGCGGTGCCATCGGCCAGGACCAGCTCCAGCCCCTCGACCTGGGCGGAGATGTTGCGCAGCCTCGCTCCGGTGCCGTGGGTCCCGGTCGAGATCGCCCCGGCGATCGTCTGGCGGTCGATGTCGCCGAGGTTCTCCATCGCCAGCCCCAGCCGCGCCAGCTCCCCGTTGAGGTCGGCGAGCACGGTCCCGCCCGCCACCTTGACCAGTCCCGAGGCCGGGTCGGCGTCGAGCACGCCCTTCAGCGCCTCGATTCGAAGCAGCGTGCCATCGGTCATCGCCGCCTCGGTGAACGAGTGCCCGGAGCCGGCGACGCTGACCGTGCGCCCCGCCGCGGTGGCCGCCGCGATCGCCTCGCTCAGCTCATCGCGACTCGCCGGGGCGGCGATCTCGGTCGGTCGACAAACCTGATCGCCGGCCCAGTTGACCCAGTCGCCGACGCCTGTGCCCGCCTGCCTCGAAGCCATCGAGTCAGCCTAGCTCTCGGCCGGCCGAGCGGCGACGGCCGGTGCCAGCGCGTAGAAGGCGTAGGCGACCGTGAGCAGCATCAGAACGGCGATGCCGATGCTGGGCAGAGCGTTGCCGGCGAAGCTGGCGACCACGCCGCCGCCGATGCCGCCGATGACCTGCCCCGAGGCCCAGGCCATGTTCGAGAGGCCGGCCGTGAAGCCCTGGTGCAGGCGGCTGGACTCGGCGATGTCAGAGAGCAGCGTCAGCGCCGGCGCGAAGCAGAGGCCGGCCCCGAGCGAGGTGACGATCAGCGCCGCCAGCACCCCGCCGAGCGTCTGCGCAAGGGCGATCGCGACCATCGCGACCGCGCAGATTGTCAGCCCAGCCACGTAGGGCAGCCGCCGCCCGATCCGATCGGAGGCGCGGCCGGCGATCGGCGCCAGCACCGCCTCCAGCGCGGCGCCGCCGATGAAGCCGGCGGCGATGACGCCGTGGCCGCCGCCGAGCGAGTCGATTCGCAACGGCACCAGCACCTCGATCGCCCCGAACATGACCGAGGGCACGGCAACGAAGACGGCGCCGTCGAGGATCGGCTTGCTGAGCATGGTGGCGACGACCTCCCTCAGGCTCTGGCGCTCCGGCGCTCGCGCCTCGGGCAGCCGCGAGGCGGCGTAGGCAAGCATGAGGGTGACGACGAGGACCGAGCCGAAGACCAGTTCAGTGCCGACCGAGCCCGCCAGCGCCCCCAGCGCCGGCCCGAGCAGAGCTCCGGCCACGGCGGTCCCGAGCGCGGTGCCGATCACGCTTCCCCGGCTCTCCTCGGGCGCGGAGGTGATCAGCCAGGTCAGCGCTCCCGCCCAGATCAGGGCGCCGGCGATGCCCTGGGTGAAGCGGGCGGCGTCGAGCAGGTCGATCTCGTCGACCTGGCCGAAGAGGAGGCTGGCGACGCCGAGCAGCACCAGGCCCGCGATCACGGTGCGGCGGGGCCCGACCCGGCTGGCGACGAAGCCCGCCGGCAGCGAGGCGAGCAGCGTGCCCGCCGCGTAGGAGGCGGAGAGGATGCCGGCCTGCGCCTTGCTGAGCCCGAGCTGGTCGACGTAGTCCGGCAGCAGCGGCGCGATCGCCGCGAAGAAGGCGACGTCGAAGAAGATCATCGCCGAGGCCAACCAGAGCAAGCGCCGCATGCCCCAATCCAATCAGTAGCGCGAGGCCATTGACCAAACACGGGACCTCTAGCATCCGCGGGCGCCGACCTCGGAGGGGTGGCAGAGCGGTTGAATGCGCCGGTCTTGAAAACCGGTGGCCCTCGCAAGGGGGCTCGTGGGTTCGAATCCCACCCCCTCCGCTCCTGCTTCCAAGCAGGAAAGACAGGCCCTCGACCGAACGACCCGCACATGGACAGGACCGCCACGCGCGCCCACCGGCGCCAACGCTGGGTGCAGCGGGCCGAGCGGGTCAGGGACGCCTTCGGCCTCGTCCTGGTGTTGGTCCTGGCCACCTACGTGCTGACCTCGCTGCTCTCCAACCGCGGCTGGTCGGCGGTGGTGCTGACCGCAGCCACCAGCGTCACCTCGGTGGTCGCGCTGACCAGCTCTCACGCCAATCCACGACTGGTCCGCTCAGCGGTCTGGCTCTCGGGCCTGACGATCGTGCTCGCCGCGATCGCCGCGATCAGCGACGACCGCATCTGGCTCAACTTCGCCTCTGTCGTCCAGATCACCCTGCTGACGATCGCGATGGGGGCGGTGCTACGCCGGGTGGTGACGACGGCCGCGGTCGGCTCCCGCACGATTCTCGGCGCGATCAGCGTCTACACCGTGCTCGGGATCCTCTTCACCTTCCTCTACGGCACGGTCGACCGGATCCAGGGCACGCCCTTCTTCGAAGGCGTCCCCCACCCGGCCGGGAGCGACTTTCTCTTCTTCAGCTACACGACCCTGACCACGACCGGATACGGCAACCTGGTTCCGGGCGGCCAGCCCGGGCGGATGCTGGCGGGGCTGGAGATGATGATCGGCCAGATCTTCCTCGTCACCCTGGTGGCCGGCCTGGTCAGCCTCTGGCGGCCGGGGGAGGCGCTGCGCAAGCGCCAGGAGAAGCACGCCCAGAGCTGAGGGGCCGAGGCGCGGGAATGGCGCCCCCCGCCGCGAAGCCGGCGGCTTCGCGGCGGGGGGCTGAGCGCCTGGCACAAGTTCGTCGTTCCCCTGCCACTGGTGGCGCATCGCCGGCGCCGAACTTGTCCCGAATCGTCGCGGCGCGGCGCCGGGGGTGGCAACTACTGTCCGCCTCGGCTCCCACCGCAACAACAGCCCGAATGGTCTGTTTCGGACGGTGTGAGTAATACCATCGTCTGACCCGCAATGTCAAGCGAACACCGCTTATCTCCAACCTCCTACATCGTCCTCGCGCTGATCAGCGGGGCCGGTGAGGCGACGCCGTACGACCTCAAGCAGGCGGTCGCCGTGACCCTGGGCAACTTCTGGTCGGTGCCGCACGCTCAAATCTACGCGGAGCCCGAAAGGCTCCGCGAGGGCGGCTATCTGAGCGAGCGCCGGGAGCAGGGCGGCCGGCGCCGGCGCCACTACAAATTGACCGCGAAGGGCGAAAAAGCCTTCGCCGACTGGCTGGCGGAACCCACCGCGGAGATGGCCGAGCTTCGCGACCCCGGCATCCTCAAGCTGTTCTTGGGCGGCAGCCCCGAGCGGCTGGCCCGGGCGCAGCTCTCGACTCACCGTCAGCGGCTGGCCGAACTGGAGACGCTAGCCGCGCAGATGGAGGGCCAGCCGCAGGTGCCCCGTGGCTTCCTGCTGAGCGTGCGGGCCGGGCTCGGGCACGAGCGCGAGTGGGTCCGCTTCTGGTCGCTGGTCGAGCGGGGCGAGGAGCCCTGAGCCGCTACTCGGAGAGCTCGACGCGCTCGATCGTCTGCGCCTCGAGCGGCTTGTCGGAACCGTCCGTCGCGGTGCCCTCGATCGAGTCGACGACGTCCATGCCGTCGACGACCGTGCCGAAGACGGTGTGCTTGCCGTCGAGCCAGGGCGCCGCCCCGGCGGTGACGATGAAGAACTGCGAGCCGTTGGTGTTGGGCCCGGCGTTGGCCATCGCCAGCGCCCCACGCACCACCTTGTTGTCGTTGAACTCGTCCTCGAAGGTGTAACCCGGGCCACCGGTGCCGGTTCCCTCCGGGCAGCCACCCTGGATCATGAAGTCGGGAATGATCCGGTGGAAGATCAGTTCGTCGTAGAAGCCGTCGGCGGCGAGCTTGCGGAAGTTCTCGACGGTCTTCGGCGCGTCCTCGTCGTGAAGCTCGAGCACGATCGCCCCGGCATTGGTGTGAAGGGTGGCTTTGGACATGCTCGGGACCCTACCGATCAGCCGCTGACGCGGACCGTGACCGGGCGTGAGGATCCGGGCGCGTAGGGCCAGCGCTCCTCCGCCAGCGCCGTGGCCCGCAACCGGATCGAGGCGCTGCCACTCACGTAACGGAAGCGGTAGCGGGCGCGGAAGCGACCACCATGGTCGGTGCGGGTGACGAGAACCGGCCGCCAGCGACCGGTCGCGGCCTCCAAGTACTGGATGGCGACCAGCTTGCCGCGCCGCGGGAGCGCCGCGCCCCGCCCTCGAACGTTGCCGCTGAGCCGCACCATCTGCCCGGTCTTCAGGGCGAGCGGGGAGGCATCGAGAGAGATGCCGGAGCGGACCCGGAGGTCGAGCGAGTCCCGCCTCGCGCGCTCGAGCCCCTCGTCACCCGGGAAGACGACGGCGAGCCGGCGGGAGGGGCCCGGACCGAGACGGAGCTCGAAGCCGCCGCGATCACCGGTCGTGACGGTGGCGACGGCGACCTTGGCAAGAGCGCCGCGCGAGGGCCGGGAGACAACCCGCAGCTGGTGGCCGCCGATGCCGGCGCCGTCAGCCCGGGTGAGGCGGCCGCTGAGCAGAGCGGGGGCGGCGAACGGCACCGTCAGCGCCTCCCCCCGCCCGTGACCGCCGCGCAGCCGCGCGAAGAGGCGGGTCTTCGAGCGGGGCGCGGGCTTGGCCGAGGTCGGCGTCCTGCTCGGCGCCACCGCCGGCGGCAGCTTGCGAACCGCCATCTCGGTCCCGTCGGCGCGCAGGGTGGTGGTGGCTTCGTTGCCGGCCCCGTCCACGGCCTCGGCCTGGAAGACGTAGGTGCCGGGTGCCAGCTCGGGAGTGCGGGCGAGCAGGGTCGCCTTCCCCGGCCCGCCCTCGACCTGGAGCTTGGTCGGCAGCTCGGTCCAGACCCCAGCGCTGAGCGGACGGTAGGAGATCGTCCCCGACGCGGGGCCCGAGTGGCCGTCGCTGACGGCGGCGCGGATCTGATCGGGGACGTCGGCGCTCCCGCTCACCGCGAAGGCGACGCCGGGGGGAACGTCGTCGAAGCGCAGCGGCAGCGTCAGAGCCGAGGTCGGATTGTCGTTGCCAGCTTCGTCGCGCAGCCAAAGGCGTAGGGCGTAGAGGCCTGGGCGCGGCACCGAACAGTCGCCGAGCGCCGCGATCTCGCGGCCGCCGGCGAACCTGACCCCGCTGTCATAGCCGGCCGGACCGGTGATTTGCCAGTAGGCGCCCCAGATCGGGCTCGCCGGGCCTTGCTCAGGATTGACCCAGGAGAGGTCAAAGTCATTGACGCGGCGCCAGGATTCGCCTCCGGCCAGAGTCAGATCGCGGGGATGCGCCGGGGCATTGTTGTCGACGTAGATCGGCCAGTCCGGGCTGCAGCCGACATTGCCGGCGAAGTCCGTGGCGCAGTGGCGCAAGGTGTGAACGCCATCGCTGAAGCGGGTGGTGTCGATCGCCGCGTGGCCGGAGACGCTTGAAAGGCAGGGCCGCATCTGGGTCGCCCGCCACTCGCTCCCGATCAACGCCTTCGCGCACGGGTACTCGGTCAGATCCACCCGGGCCCCATCGAAGCTCGTCTCGCCGTAGCGAATGCCGCCTCCCGCGGAATCGCCGGCGGAGAAGTCGGCATCCTGGCTGCCGCGCCGCCAGCCCCCCGCGCCGATCTCGCCCGCGATCGCGGCGAACGGAGGCACCGGGTCTTCGACAGTGATGGTCAGCGCCCGCAGCGCTGACCAGGAGCCGGGATCGACCGAGCACCACTTGCCGTCGGCGCGAGCGCAGAGCAGCCGGTCCTCGATCGCGGCTACGGGCGTCGGGAAGCCGGCGACGAAATCCCGCGGAGTCGTGTCGGTCGTGGCGGCCGAGAGGAAGGGGTTGAAGCCGCCACTCCAGTCGATCGCGCCGACCCGCTGCTCGAGGCCGTCGTGAAGGGCATGCCACCAGGTGCCGCGTATCTGGGTGATCCCGGTCCCCGGCGGGGCCGTCCAGCGCCAACGCCCGAAGCGGGTGCCGGAGACCGTTCCCTGGCCGTCGCGGGTGAAGCTCTTGAGGTGCGCCCCGTCGAACGGGTCGACACCGGGAGGCGGCACGCAGTAACCGTCGGAGCGGAACTTGGCGCCACCGGTGGTGTCCGCCCAGTCGGCATCGGCGCCGACATACCAACCGCACTGGGCGACCGCGTACCTCCCCGCCTTCGCCTCCCCGGCGATCAGCAGCAGCACCGCCACCGCCAGTCCGATCCCCATTGCGACCATTCGCCCCACCCCACCTCGCGTGCCCGACATCCGCCCTCCGCTCGCTCGCTTGCGTAGGGGGTGGCAATGGCTGGAGCGGCGGAAACTCTCCCCCTTGGGACGGCCGGGGTGCCGCGCTCGCGCCTTTGCGAGAATGCTTCGTAATGGCACTTCCGACGCAGGATCAGATAACCGACCAGCTGCGCGCAGTGATCGATCCCGAGCTGCGCAAGAACATCGTCGAGCTGGGCATGGTCCGCTCGATCGACGTCCAGGAGAGTGGCCGCGTCGAGGTGATCGTCTCGCTGACCACCGCCGGCTGCCCGATCCGCTCCCACTTCGAACAGGCGGTGGCCAGAGAGGTCTCGGCGCTGGACGGGGTGACGGGCGTCGGCGTCGGCTTCGACGTCCTCTCCGACGAGGAGAAAGGCGACCTGCAGAAATCGCTCGGCCGCGGCAAGCTGCCGCAGGGCGCGCTGGCCAAGGTCAAGAACGTGATCTGCGTCTCCTCCGGCAAGGGTGGCGTCGGCAAGTCGACGATGACCGCCAACCTGGCGGCGGCGCTGACCGCCGAAGGGCACCCCTCCGGGGCCCTCGACTGCGACGTCTACGGCTACTCGATTCCGCGCATGCTCGGGGTCAACGCCAAGCCCGACGTCAACGGCGAGCGCAAGATCCTGCCGCTGGACTCGCCCAGCGGCGTCAAGGTGATGTCGATCGGCTTCTTCGTCGAGGACAACGCCGCGGTCGTCTGGCGCGGCCCGATGCTGCACAAGGCGATCCAGCAGTTCCTCGAGGACGTCGCCTGGGATGAGCTGGAGTACCTGCTGCTGGACCTGCCGCCGGGGACCGGCGACGTCTCGATGACGCTCGCCCAGCTGCTTCCCCAAGCCAAATTCATCGTCGTCACCACGCCGCAGCCGGCAGCTCAGTCGGTCGCCCGGCGCGGCGCCCAGATGGCGACGAAATTCGACCTCGAGATCCTCGGCGTGATCGAGAACATGTCCGGCTTCACCACCCCTGACGGCCAGCGCTTCACGATCTTCGGGGAGGGCGGCGGCCAGGAACTGGCGGACGAGCTCGACGTGCCGCTGCTGGGCAAGGTGCCGCTCTCCGAGCCGCTGCGCGAGCACGCCGACTCCGGCACCCCGCTCGTCACCGCCGAGCCCGACTCCCCCGCCGCCCAGGCGATCCGCCAGGCCGCCCGCGGCATCGTCGCGATGACCCCCCAGGAGCTGCCTGTCCTGCAGGCGACTCCCAGCGCCGCCGAAGCGCCGCCGGTCAGCGGCATCCCGCTTCCCGTAGTCCAGTAATCCAGCGAACCAAGCGCCTGTCCCGGTAGGGGTGAAGCGTCTTGTACTTTTTTGCTGCCGCCGCCCTAGGACTGCCAGCGCAAGCCGACAAAAAAGTTAAGCGAAACCCCTACCGGGACAGGCGCTCCGCTACGCCGCTTTGCTCTTGTAGTAGTTCGCGTTGATCTCCGCGTATTTGGCCCACTCGGCCGGAAGCTGGTCCTCGGCGAAGCAAGCGTCGACCGGGCAGGCCTCGACGCAGGCGTCGCAGTCGATGCACTCGTCCGGATCGATGTAGAGCATCTCGACCGAGTCGTAGTCGGGCTCGTCGGGGGTCGGGTGGATGCAGTCGACGGGACAGACCTCGACACACGAGTTGTCCTTCTGGCCTATGCATGGCTCGGCGATGACGTAGGTCATTCGAACGCTTCTCCTAAGTCTGGTTTCCGGGTGCCCGCCGGATGCCCCGGCCAGCGCTGGCGACCATTTTACGGATTGTCGGAGCGGACCTCCGCTTCGTCTGACTCGGGACCGAGCAAAGGCACCTGAGTTATCGGCCTCCATCTAAGGTTGACACGTGCTCCGCCGTGCGCCCATGTCGCTCCTGGCCCTGGCTTGCCTGCTGGCGTCGGCACCCGCGGCGACCGCGGCGACCGACCGACCCGCGCCACCGCTGGTGCCGACGACGCCGGCGCCGGCCTTCGCCCCGGGACGGGCGATCGTCCAGTGGGCGCCCGGCACGGACCGCTCCGAGCGGGTCGAAGCCCGGGCGGATGCCGAAGTCTCCTTCGCGGCCAACCTCGGCGACCCTGACTTCCAGCTGGTTTACGTCCAGGCCGGGCAAACCACTGCCGGGGCTGTCGCCGAACTGAGGACCGACCCCGCGGTCGCGGTGGCCGAACGCGATGGCTACAGCGCCCCAACCGCGCTTCCCGACGACCCTCTGCTCGACCAGCTCTGGGGCCTGCGCAACACCGGCCTCGGGGTGGCGGGCTTCAGCGGCGCCGTCGCGGGCGACGACGTCGGTGCCGAAGCGGCATGGGCTCGCAGCGTCGGGGACCCGGCGACGGTGATCGCCGACATCGATTCCGGCTACCGCTTCGAACACCCCGACCTGGCGAACGTCGCCTGGGACAACCCGGCCGAGACCGACAACGGGATCGACGACGACGGCGATGGGATCGTCGACGACCTCCACGGCGCTGATTTCGTCGGCAGCGACGGCGAACACCCCGCGATCGACGGCGACCCGACCGACGACGACCTGCGCTCCGGCGGCCACGGCGTCCACACCGCCGGCACGATCGGCGCCGAGGGCGACAACGGGGTCGGGATCACCGGGGTTGCCCAGGATGCCCGGATCATGCCGCTGCGGGTCTGCTCGCGATTCGCCGTCAGCGAAGAATCCCGTTGCCCGAACTCGGCGATCGTGGCGGCGATCAACTACGCGGGCGCGAAGGGGGCGCGGGTGGCGAACCTGTCTCTGACCAGCACCGCGTTCAGCCAGATGGAGGTCAACGCGCTCGCCGCCAATCCGGACGTCCTCTTCGTGATCGCGGCCGGCAACGACGGCGTCGACAATGACTCGACGCCGCACTACCCCTGCGACTTCGAGCCCCAAACGGACGCCTCGCCGCCGGCGCCCGGGGCGATCGACAACGTCGTCTGCGTCGCCGCCACCGACCAGGCCGACGAACTCGCCGGCTTCTCCGACTGGGGCGCGAGCTCGGTCGACCTCGGCGCCCCTGGGACCGAGATCCTCAGCACCTATCCGCTGCGCAAACTCTTCGACGAGGGCTTCGAGACGGATGACTTCAACTCGAAATGGGCGGCGACGGGCGCCGACGGCGGGTTCGCGCGTACGAACGAGGCGCCGCTCAGCTCTTTCGGGATGTCGGACTCCCCGGGCGGCGCGCCGCTCCCCGACTCGGTCCGGCAATCGACCTCGGCGGCCGTGTCGCTGCCGCCGGGCTTCGAATCCTGCGTGCTCGAACAGACCCGTACGGTCTCGCTGGGAGGGGGCACCTACAGCTACGAAGTCCTCCTCGACAGCTCCGCCGTCGCCACCTCATCGCCCAGCACCTCCGGTCGCTTCGTCCTGCCGCTCGGCGGACTCCTCGCCGCCGGCGGCGAGGTCTCGGTGCGCTTCCGCTATACGGCAGGGGGCGCTCCAAGCTCGAACAACGGCGTCTGGCTCGACGACGTCGAACTGCACTGCCCGGAGCCCGTCGGCCAGGCTTCCGGCTACGAATTCCTCGAGGGCACCTCGATGGCGGCGCCGCAGGTGAGCGGCGCGGCCGGGCTGCTGTTTTCGCTGGAACCGACGGCGAGCGTGGGCGAAGTCCGCGACGCGCTGCTCGTGGGTGCCGAGCCGGTCGCGTCGCTGGCGGGAAAGACCGTGACCGGGGGGCGGCTCGACGTCCCCGGGGCGATGGACGCACTGGAAGCCGGACCGCCCGACGGCGAAGCGCCGGACGCGCCGCTGCTGACCGCCACCGACCCGGCCTCGCCGGCAAGTGAGGCCGCGCCGAAGATCATCGGCTCCGCCGAGGCGGGGGCGAGCATCGACGTCTACTTCGGCTCCGACTGCGAAGGGGCGCCGGTCGCCGAAGGCAGCGCCGAAGAGCTGGCCGCGCCGGGAATCGCCGTCGCCGCGGTGGAAGGCTTGACCAGCCAGTTCAGCGCCACCGCCACCGACGCCGCTCTCAACACTTCCGCCTGCTCGGACCCGATCGCCTACACGAGGGTGCCGCCGCCGGACGCCGACCCGCCCATGGCGCCGGTGCTCGAAACGACCTCGCCCACCTCGCCGGCGCCGGACGGACTGCCGCGAATCCTCGGCACGGCCGAGGCCGGTTCCACGATCGGCGTGTACCCGGGCAACAACTGCGAAGGGTTGCCTCTTGCCGGGGGCAGCGCCGAGGAACTGGCCTCGCCGGGAATTCCCGTCAGCGTCCCCCCCGAAAGCACCCGCAGATACTCGGCCGAAGCCGCCGACGCGGCGGGAAACGCTTCCGACTGCTCGCAGCCGATCTCCTACACGAACAGCACCAAGGTCATCGTCATCACTCAGGGCGAAGTGATCACCGATCCGTTGCGAGAACCGCTGCCGACGATCACGATTCCGGCGGCGATCGTGCCGCCGCCGGTGATTCCGTCCTGCAGGGTGCCGAAGCTCGCCGGCAAGACGCTGGGTCAGGCCAGGGCGGCGCTCGCCGCCGCCGGCTGTCGCGTCGGCCGGGTGATCAAGCCGAGGGCGCGGGCGGGACAGAAGCCGGCGGCGCTCGTGGTCAGGTCCTCCTCTCCCGCGGCCGGGTCCCTGGCCGGCGGCGACGTCGTCGGGTTGACCCTGGCGCCAAAGCCGAAGCGCCATCGCCACTAGCATCGGCGGCTCATGCTGCTGCTGACGGGGGCAACTGGAAGCATCGGATCGCGGCTGCTGCCGCTGCTGCTGGAGAGCGGCGAGGACGTGCGCTGCCTGGTCCGGGAGCCGCGGCGGCTGGGGGCGCGGCGGGTCGACGTGCAGATCGCGCTGGGCGACCTCGGCGAGATGTCCGACCCCTACCTGGTGCGGCAGGCGCTGCGCGGGGTCGACACCGTGATCCACCTGGCGGCGACGATCCGCGACCAGCCGCCGCGGCGGATCGAGGAGCTGAACGGCCTGGCGACGGTGCGGCTGCTGCGGGCGGCCGAGCGCAGCGGCGTCGAGCGCTTCCACTTCTTCAGCGCGCTCGATGCCTTCGCGGCGCAGCGCACGCGCTTCTTCCGGGCCAAGTGGCTGGCCGAGCAGGCGGTCGCCTCCTCGCCGTTGGCGACGACCGTCTTCGCGCCCTCGATCGTGTACGACCACAGCGATCCCTGGATCACGCTGCTGCGGCGCTTCTCCTTCCTGCCGGTGCTGCCGGTGTCCGGGGACGGCCGGGCGCGATTCCAGCCGATCTGGGCCGAAGACGTGGCCCGCTGCGTGGTCGCGGCGCTGGCGGGAAAGGCGCGACCGCGCTACGAGCTGGCCGGGCCGGAGACGCTCAGCTACGACGACATGTCCGACCTGGTCACCCGCATCGCCGGCCGGCCGCGGCCGCTGGTGCACGTGCCGCTGCCGCTGATCCGCTCCAGCCTGATCGCCCTGCGCTCCGTTTTGGGCGAGGCCGTGTTTGCGACCTGGGAGGAGGCCGAGCTGATGGAGGTCTCCATGGTCAGTGAGCGCGGGGCCGCCGACGTGCAGGCGCTCGGAGTCGAGCCGCGAAGGATGAGCGATGTCTTGGAAGGGCCTGAGTAGAGCTGTCGCGTTGGGCGCCATCGGCGCCGTGCTGGGCGCCGGGCAGGCGTCGGCGGTGAGCCTGGTGCCGCCGAAGCCGAGCGTCTTCCTCGGCGTCAGCGATCGCGGCACGACGGCGGAGTTCAACGAATTCGCGGCGCTGACTGGCAAGCACCCGGCGCTGCTGCAGACCTTCCACCCCTGGGGCAACAGCCTCAACTCCGCCTACGAACGCTGGCGTGAAACCGGGACCCGGCCGGTGCTGGCGATCGCGACCACCGACGACCAGACGCTGGCGGAGATCATCACCCCCGAGCAGATCGCCCTCGGGGCCGGCGACGACTACCTGCTGCAGCTCAACGACTTCTTCGCCACGCACGGACTGCCCGCCTACATCCGCCCGCTCGGCGAGCCCAACCGCTGCCTCAACCTCTGGTCGGCGGTCAACTGCGACGGCAGCCAGAAAGGCGGCGAACACAGCACTGGCTGGTACAAGCAGGCCTTCCGTCGGATCAGCGCGATCGTGCGCGGCGGCCAGACCCTGGAAGGGATCGACGCGACCCTGGCCGAAATCGGCCTGCCGCCGCTGAACCGGACCAAGGGGCCGAACCCGGAAAGCCTGCCGGCAGCGCCGGTGAGCATCGTCTGGAGCCCGCTGCCGGGCGGCTCGCCGCGGGTCAAAGGCAACTTCCCGGGGAACTACTGGCCGGGCAGCCGCTGGGTCGACTGGGTCGGCACCGACTTCTACTCGCAATATCCCGTCTGGGAAGACCTCGACCGCTTCTACACGGGCAAGCAGTGGAAGGGCAAGCCGGTCGCGATCAACGAGTGGGCGGTCTCGGCGATCGACGAACCGCGCTTCGTCAAGCAGGTGATCGCCTGGGTCGTCAAGCGCCCCCGCGTCCGCATGCTCACCTACTACAGCGGCGTCGGCCCCGGCAACCAGTACGACCTCGGCCTCTACCCGCGCACGACCAACACCCTGCGCCTGAAGATCCGTCGCGCCAGCTTCCTCTCCTCCGCCGACTACAACGCCGGCCTGCTTCCGCCGCTGCCGCCGAAGCCGAAGAAGACGACGGCGAAGCCGAAGCCGGCTCCGGTGCCGACGCCAGCCCCCGAACCGGTCCCCGCCCCGACACCGGCGCCCGAACCAGCGCCCACGTCCGCGTCTACCGCCTCCTAGCCGCCCATCGATCCGCGTGGTCGATGGGCCTGAGACGTCCAAATAGTGGACGTTTGCGGCCCGTCGGTGGGAGTTGGTGGAGCTAAGAGCCCGCGAATCGTCTCGGCAAGGCGCCGGGGTTCATGTTCGATCTCCCACCACGTGCAGTGCGAGACGCGCCAGCCAGCCAGTTGCAATCGCTGCTCCCGTCGCCGGTCGTTGAGGAAGGCGGAGTCCGTGTCGTGGAACTTGCGGCTGTCGGCTTCAAGGATTAAGCCGGCCTCCCGCCAGAGAAAGTCGGGCTGGAGACGTCGGCCATTGACATCAAGCCAGACATTTATCTCCGGCCGCGGCAGGTCGCCCCGAGTGCATGCCTGTAGGAGTAGCCGCTCCATCTCGCTGCGGGTCCGCTTCGTCTGCGGGTCGAGTTCTTCGAGCAGCATCCGTAGTCGAGCGACTCCCCGACGTCCGCGACTGCGCTTGATCAAGATGCGAACCTCCCCCTTGTGAAGGACTCGCAGCACCTCTGCCTGTTCCACGGCCTTTCGCAACTCCCAGAGGGGGACGACAGCCGCCAAGTCGATCAGGGTCCGCGCCACGCCCGTGCAGGGAATTCCCTTCTCAGCAGCGCGATCCGTGGGCGCAAGCGACCCGTCCCGATGCGCGTCGATTCCGACAGGCGCCCGACCCCGCCGCCCCGGCGCCGTCACATCGATCCGGACTCGCTTGTCCTGACGCAAACCCAATAGATCACCAGCTGACCGATGGGAGAGCACGGCATCCGGTCCGCAGGCCAGCACTGCGGACATGAACCGAGCCTCCCGCGTCCGAGACAGACGCCCAACTGCGTAGACGCCCTCATATAGGTGCAGCAGAGAACCATCCTCCACCCGACTCCGTACAGCGCTTGCGCTCAAGTCGAAGTTTCGGAGCTGCTCCAAGGTGACCACTCCATGCTGCGTCCATGCAAGCTCGGCTAGCCTCGCCCCGAGCCGCCGACGGGCCTGAGACGTCCAAATAGTGGACGTTTGCGGCCCGTCGGCGGGGTGCCTGGGGGTGAGGTGAGGCATCTCTGGGAGCGTCGAGCAGGGCGGCGCACGTGGGATGCGCGCGATGTGCCGAGTCTCGCGCCGCCTCGTTACGGCCCGCACCAGTCCCCCCGAAACCAAGAGAGGCCCCGGAAGTCTCCGGGGCCTCTCCAAAAGCCAAACCATCCTTCGGCGGGCCTGAAACGTCCAAATATTGGACGTTCGAGGCCCATCGGCGGGGGGTGGTTACATCATGCCGCCCATGTCCGGCATGCCGCCGCCGGGCATGCCGCCGCCGGCGCCGCCTTCCTCCGGCGGCTCGGCGATGATCGCCTCGGTGACGAGGATGTTCTTGGCGATCGACGCCGCGTTCTGCAGCGCTGAGCGGGTGACCATGGTCGGGTCGATTACCCCGGCCTCGATCAGGTTGCCGTACTCGCCGTTGGCCGCGTTCAGGCCTTCGCCCGGCTTCAGGTCACGGACGGCGTTGACGACGACCGAGCCCTCCAGGCCGGAGTTCTCGGCGATCTGACGAACCGGCTCCTCGAGCGAGCGGTGGATGATCCGGGCGCCGGTGCGCTCGTCCGGGTCCTCGACCAGCTTGTCCGGGTCCAGGGCCGACTGGGCGTTCAGCAATGCAACGCCACCACCCGGGACGACGCCCTCCTCGAGCGCGGCGCGGGTCGCCTGCAGCGCGTCCTCGACGCGGTGCTTTTTCTCCTTCATCTCGGTCTCGGTGGCGGCGCCTACCTTGACCACGGCGACACCTCCGGCGAGCTTCGCGAGGCGCTCCTGGAGCTTCTCGCGATCGAAGTCGGAGTCGGTGTTCTCGATCTCCTGTTTGATCTGCTTGATCCGGCCTTTGATGTCGTCGGCCGCACCGGCACCGTCGATGATCGTGGTCGTGTCCTTGGAGACGACCACGCGGCGGGCTTTGCCGAGCTGGTCGATCTGGGTGTTCTCGAGTTTGAGGCCCATCTCCTCGGTGATGACCTCGCCACCGCTGAGAACGGCGATGTCCTCGAGCATCCGCTTGCGGCGGTCGCCGAAGCCGGGGGCTTTGACGGCGACACCGGTGAAGGTGCCCCGCAGCTTGTTCACGACCAGGGTCGCCAGGCACTCGCCCTCGACGTCCTCGGCCACGATCAGCAACGGCTTGCCACCCTGCATGACCGCCTCCAGCACCGGCAGGATGTCCCGCACGGAGCCGATTTTCTGGTTGGCGATGAGGATGTAGGGGTCCTCGAGCACGGCCTCCATGCGGTCCTGATCGGTGACCATGTAGGGCGAGATGTAGCCCTTGTCGAACTGCATGCCCTCGGTGAACTCCAGCTCCATGCCGAAGGTCTGGCCCTCCTCGACGTTGACGACGCCGTCTTTGCCGACCTTCTCGATCGCGTCGGCGATGACGTTGCCGATGTCGTCGTCGGCGGCCGAGATGGCGGCCACGCGGGCGATCTGATCCTTGCCCGCGACCTCTTTGGACTGCGACTCGCGCAGGTTCTCGACGACCTCGTCGACAGCCTTCTCGATGCCGCGGCGCAGGGCCAGCGGGTTGGCGCCGGCGGCCACGTTCTTCAGCCCCTGGCGGACGATGATCTGGGCCAGCAGGGTAGCCGTCGTGGTGCCGTCTCCGGCCACGTCGTTGGTCGCCGTTGCGACCTCGCGCACCAGCTGAGCGCCCTGGTTCTCGAAGACGTCCTCGACCTCGACCTCGCGGGCGATGGTGACTCCGTCATTGGTGATCGTCGGCGCGCCGAACTTTTTGTCGAGCACGACGTAACGGCCTTTGGGGCCGAGGGTGACTTTGACTGCGTTGGCGACGGCGTCGACGCCGGCCTGCAGCGCCCCCCGTGCCTCCTCTGCGTACTTCAGCTCCTTATGAGCCATGTGTTTCAGTCCTCCTTGTTTCTAAGTGCGATGGAAGCGGGACTAGCTGAGCTTGGCCAGCACGTCCGACTCGCGCAGGACGAGCAGCTCGTCCCCCTCGACGGTCACCTCGGTGCCTCCATATTTGGAGTAGAGGACCTCGTCGCCCTCCGAGATGTCGAGCGGGCGGCGAGTGCCGTCCTCGTTGATGGCGCCGTCGCCGACGGCGACGACCTTGCCCTTCTGCGGCTTCTCTTTGGCGGTGTCGGGGAGGACGATGCCGCTAGCGGTCGTCGCCTCCTCCTCGATCGCCTTGACGATCAGCCGGTCCCCGAGGGGCTTCAGCTTCATCCGTGTACCTCCGTTATCGGTGCGTGTTTTGCTGGCAAAGTCAAGAAATCCCGCTCTGAAGCCAATTTCGGCTCCTCCGGGATGTTGGCACTCTCATGGTGCGAGTGCCAAGGGGGAAGATAGCGAGGATCGCGCCCCGGCGAAAGGCCTAATCGGTCGCCAGCAGCCTGCAGCCCAGCAACTCGGCGATCCCCTCGCCGCCGCGGGCCATCACCCAGTCGTGATTCCACTCGAAGGCCGGCCGCAAGAGCGGTGCCAACCGGTTCATCCAGGGCCTGGTCGTGCTCACGTTCCACTCGTAGAGAACGGCGGTGACGCCATCCTGCTCGTAGAGCCGCCAGCGGCCGATTCCCTCGAGCTCGCCCGTCGCGCGCCCTTCCAGGAGGCTCGGGCGCTGGACCCGCGTCGTCGTCACCTCGAACTCGACCCGATAGGGCAGCAGGCTCTTCCAGACCATCCGCGCCACCGTGCCGACGTCCTCGCCGCCGGGCGGCCGGCTGCGCTCTTCGGCCGCCTCCACCCCGCGCCACCAGCTCGGCCAGCGCGCCTGATCGTGAAGCGCCTCCCAGACCGGCTGGCGCGGCGACTCGAGCAGCCAGGTGGTGAGGAACGCGTACTCCGCCATCGGCGCCTAGTTGTGGTGCGGCGTCTCCCCGTTGCCGATGTGCGGCTGTGGCGACTCGGTGATCTGCGAGAAGCGGATCACCGTGACCGCGTCCTCTTCGAGGATCGGGCGGCTGTAGATCTGCTCGAGGAACTTGCGCTCGTCCTCGGGCCGGCGGAACTCGGGGTTGTCGTGCTCGATGTCGCGGCGGGAAAGATCTTTCAGCTTCTTCACCTCGACATCGTCGATGACCGCGGTGAAGATCTTCTCGCGCGGGCTGTGGCGAAAGCCGACGGTGACCCAGACGACTTGGCCGCGCTCGTACTTGTTGCTCTTGTCGCCGAGCCGGATCGTGGCCGTCTTGCGGCCGCGTTTGAGCTGATCGACGAAGACCGCCGAGTAGAAGTTGAGTACGTAGGTGCCGCCTCTCATTCGCGCCGCGAGCGTATCTGACGCGTGATTTCGACAGGCGCGTCGTCTCTAGACGGATATCTGACGGAACTGAAGTTTCCGCTCCTCCCGGCCGATGGAGCTATCCGTGGCATCACCCGTACCCATCCACCTACGCCTTTTCGTCGCGGCCCTGCTGGCCGCCTGCGGCCTGCTGCTGGCGCCGCTCGCCGGACAGGCGGCGGCGAAGAGCTGCGGCGGCAAGCAGGTGACGATCATGGGCACGCCCGGCAACGACAAGATCGTCGGCAAAGGGGCCAGTGACGTGATCTACGGCCGTGGCGGCGACGATGTGATCAGCGGCGGCTCCAACGGCAACGACACGATCTGCGGCGGTCCCGGCGACGACACGATCCGCGCCGGGCGCGGCTTCGATGCTCTCTACGGAGAAGGCGGCAACGACCACCTCCTCGGCGAAACCGGCTCCGACATGCTCGACGGCGGCGCCGGCGACGACCAGCTGGCGGGCTACAAGGGAGCCGACCACCTCGGCGGCGGCCCGGGCGACGACACGCTGATCGGCGCCAAGGGCCCGGACAAGGTCGACGGCGATGCCGGCGACGACTTCGCCGACGGCGCCCAGGGCAGCGACGACCTCAACGGCGGCGGCGGTGACGACAAGCTGCTCGGCGACAAGGGCAACGACAAGATCGAGGGCGGCGCGGGCGACGACACGATCGAAGGCGGCGCCGGCGACGACAGCGCCCTCGACGGCGACGGCGGCGCCGACACCGTGATCGGCGGCGCCGGAATCGACGACGCCGACGGCGGCCCCGGCGACGGCGACGTCGTCCGCGGCGACTCCGGCACCGACACCCTCTCCGGCGGCGAAGGCGGCGGCGACATCGTCTCCTACGCCAGCGCCACCCGCAGCGGCGTCATCGTCGACCTCACCAGCGGCAAGGCGAAGGGCGACGGCCACGACGACCTCAGCGGCTTCGAGGACGTGGTCGGCTCGCCGCAGGGCGACACGATCATCGGCGACGGCGTCCCCAACCGGCTCGACGGCGGCGTCGGCAACGACACGCTCGAGAGCGGTGGAGGCGGCGGCACCGCCTTCGGCGGCCCCGGCAGTGACGACTGCAACGGCTTCTCGGTCGAAAACTCCTGCGGCCCCGAACTCGGCCCGCCGCCCGGCCTCGCCTACGCGATCCTCAACCAGGGCCTCGACGGCTCCAGCCTGGTCGTGCAGGGCGGCCCCGGCGACGACGACCTCCGCATCTCCCACAACGACCAGGGCTGGACGGTCTCCAACGGCGCCGGGATCTTCGCCGGCGAAGGCTGCGTCAGCGTCACCAGCAACGCCACCGCCGTCGGCTGCGCCGGCGAAGCGGCGCTGGTCGTGGTGACCGGCAACGCCGGTGGCGACAACATCGTCATCGACCCCAGCGTCCCCGCCAGCGCCAAGGTGCGGGTCAACGGCAACGCCGGCAGCGACACCCTGGTCGGCGGCCCCGAGGACGACGTGCTGGAAGCGGGCGAGAACTACAACGGGCCCGACAACGGCAACGACGTCCTCCACGGGGAAGGCGGCAACGACGTCCTCTACGCCGACCCCGGCGGCGACCTGCTCGACGGCGGCGCCGGCGAGGATCTGCTGGTCTCCTCGGTCGCGGTCTGCCAGGGGCACCGCTTCGACGGCGGCGCCGGCGAAGACACCGTCTCCTACGCGCGCTCGGACGCGGCGCTGCGGGTCACCCTCGGCGGCACCGGCGGACCGGCCGGCTGCGGCAACCCCGACCAGGTCCTCTCCGACAACGAGAGCCTCGAGGGCTCCGACGGGCCCGACGTCCTGACCGGGGACAACGGCGACAACAGCATGCTCGGCCATCTCGGCGCCGACACCTTCATCGCCAAGGGCGGCAACGACTTCATCGACGCGGCCGACGGCCACCATGACAAGGCGATCGTCTGCGGCGGCGGCAACGACGAAGTCGTCAAGGACGGCAACGACCCGACCTCGGGCTGTTAGTACCCCTCCTCGCCGACCAGGGGCACGAAGCGGCAGGGCGAGATCTCCTCGGCCTCGATCCGGCCCTCACGGCGGCGCAGGACGGTCAACAGATCGGTCTCCCCCTCGCCGGCGACCGGGATCGCGAGGCGGCCGCCCTCGGCGAGCTGCGAGACCAGCGTCGGCGGCGGCGCCGGCGCCGCGGCGTGGACCGCGATCGCCTCGAAGGGGGCGCGCTCGGGAACGCCGACGCTGCCGTCGCCGATCCTCAGCTCGACGTTGGTGACCGCGAGCGAGGCGAGCGCTTCGCGGGCCGAGAGCGCCAGCTCCTGGTGGCGCTCGATGCTGACGACCTCCGCCGCCAGCAGCGAGAGCACGCAGGCCGAGTAGCCCGAGCCGGTGCCCACCTCGAGCACCCGCTCGGTGCCACGCAGCTTCAGCGCCTGACAGATCGCGGCGACGATCCACGGCTGGGAGATCGTCTGCCCGGCGGCGAGCGGCAGCGCCGAATCGGCGTAGGCGCGGTGGCGCAGGTCGCGCGGCACGAACGCCTCGCGCGGAACCTCTCCCATCGCCGCCAGAACCCGCTCGTCGTCGATCCCGCGGCGGCGCAGCTGCCGCGCCACCATCCGCGCTCGGATGGTGGCGAGATCGGCCATCGCTAGAAGATGTAGTTGTGCAGCTTCGCCGGGTCCAAGACCGTCACCCGGCCACGTCCGGAGCGGACGACGCCGGCGCGCTCGAGGTCGGCGAGGAAGCGGCTGACGCTCTCGCGCGAGGTGCCGGCGAGCTGGGCCAGGTCGGCCTGGTTCATGCGGATCGTCACCTCTCCCCCCTCGCCACCGCGGGCTTCGGAGACGAGCTGGGAAAGGACGCCGGCGACGCGGCTCGGCACGGTCTGGAAGGACTGGCGGGAGATCCGCTCGTTGGCGGCGCGCAGGCGTCGCACCAGCGCCTTGACCAGCTTGACCGAGATCTCCGGGTGGCGGGCGAGCAGGCCGCGCACGTCGACCGCCGGCAGCGCCAGCAGCTCGCCGTCGCTGAGCGCTTCGGCGCTGGCCGAGCGGGTGTCGCCGTCGAGCATCGCGAGCTCGCCGAAGACCTCGCCGGGGCCGAGCGTGGCGAGCGTTATCGCGCGCCCGTCGGAGTGCTCGCGGGTGACCCGGAAGCTGCCCTCGCGGACGATGTAACAGGCGTCGGAGCGATCCCCCTCGTGGAAGACGCGGGTGCCGGCGGGGAAGGAGCGGGGGACGGCGACGCGGGAGAAGCGCTCCAGCTCGGCCTCTTCGAGATCGGCGAAGAGCGGGACGCTGCGCAGCAGCTCGGCGCTGGTCTCGATCCCCTCCATGGGGGGATTATCGCGCCGAGGCGGTCAGTTTGCGCGGGCCGCGGCTGAAACCGGCGCCGATCAGCGCCTCCTCGTGGCCGCAGCCGATCACCGGCTCGCCGTCGAGTTTCTCGACCGCCAGTTTCTGCAGCTGCCCCGCCGAGACGGCGTCGGCGAGGGCCCGCATCGCCGCTTCCAGCTCCGCCCCCTCGAGCGGCTGGAGGCGGAGGACGCCGCGGCCGCCGCGCTCGAGGAAGACCACCGGCTCGCCGTCGCGGGTCAGCAGGTGGGCGCCGGGGGTGCGGCCGGGGCGCCGGCCTCCCTCCAGCTTCGGCCAGGGCAGGGAGGCGCCGTAGGGGTTGGCCGGGTCGGTGGCGGCGAGGACGAGGTAGGAGCCATCGGCTTCGGGCAGCGACCGCAGCCGCTCGACCGCGCCGGGGAGGGCGAACTGGGCGCCGCCGAGGCCCTCGACGAAGTAGCCGCGGCGGGCGGTGCCGAGCAGCTCGAGGTTGCCGAGCTCGGCGTAGAGCGTGGCGAAGCCGCCGGGGATGCCCTCGGCGAGCACGGTCTCGCGGGTGACGATGCCGTAGCGCTCCAGCATCAGCTCGGCCTGGGCGCGCAGCTTGGCGCCGGGGCCGGGGGCGTTGGCGAAGAGCTGCTCGGTCAGCGACCAGCGGCCCTGGACGGCGGCCCCGGTGATCGAGGGGCGGCGGCCGAAGCGGCGGCCATGGCGCTCGGGCGAGTTGACCGCGCGCAGGCGCGGCGCCCGCAGCGGCGCGAAGGCGTCGTTGGTGACGCCGCCGGTCCAGGCCAGGTCCCAGAGCGCGTTGTGCAGCTCCTCGGCCGGGTGGTCGAGGTCGGCGAGCAGGTCGAGCCAGAAGGAGGGCCCGGCGGCGAGGCGCTCGCGGATCGCCTCGTGGACCTCGCCACCCGGCGCCTCCAGCTTGACGTTGGCGGGCGGCGGCCCGGCAAGGCGGACGTCCTCGCGGAAATAGAGGGCAACGCGGCCGTCGGAGCGGCCGAGGGCGCCGGCGCCGACCCAGACCAGCTCGCCGCTGGTGCAGAGCTCGTCGAGCCAGGAGGGCGAGTAGGCGCCGAGCCGGCGCGGCAGCACGTCCGCCTCCCAGACCTTCGGGGTGAGGGCGACGCCCTGCAGCGGCACCAGCGCCTCGCGCAGGCGATCGGGGCCGGCGCCGGCGCGGCGGAAGGCGTCGACGTTCTGCCAGCTCGGCAGGAAGCGGGCGAGCTGGGTCGGGTCGGCCGCCTCGACCTCCTTGCGCAGGCGGGCGAGGCTGGCGCGGCGGACCCGGCGCAGGACTTCGGAGTCGCACCACTCGCGCTCGGTCCCCTCCGGCAGCAGCTCGCCGCGGACCATCGCCCCTTCGCTCTCGAGCTCGCGCAGGGCCGGCAAGGGGTCGACGTTGTAGCGCCCGGCCAGGCGCGCGGTCGGGAAGGGCCCATGGGTGCGGGCCCAACGGCGGACCAGGGCGCGCATCGCGTCCGGGTGGTCCTCGAGGAAGCTCTCCGGCAGGCCGCCGGGCGGGGGGACCCCGAGCGCGTCGCGATAGAGGCCGGCATCCTCGGCGGCGATGTAGCGCTCCTCACCGCCGATCCGGGCCTTGACGATGCGGCGCTCGGCGACCAGCTTCTCCAGCATCGAGGCGGCCGAGTAGCCCTCGGTCACCCGCTCCGCGCACTCCTCGGCGGTGAGGTCGCCGAGGTTGCGCAGCAGCTGCTGCAGGGCGTCGCGGTCGCCGGCGCGCCCAGCCTCGCCGCGGTGCTGCAGCTGCTCCTCGACTTCTTCGAGCGCCTCGGGATCGATCAGTTCGCGCAGCTCCTCCTGGCCCAGCAGCTCGCGCAGGAGGTCGCGGTCGAGCGCCAGCGCCGCCGCCCGCCGCTCGGCGTTCGGCGTGTCCCCCTCGTACATGTGGGTGGCGACGTAGTCGAACAGCAGCGAGGAGGCGAAGGGCGAGGCGGTCGGGGTCTCGACCTCGACCAGGCTGATCTGGCGGGCGTGCAGCTTGCGCAGCAGGTCGGCCAGCTCCGGCAGGTCGAGCACGTCCTGCAGGCACTCGCGGTAGGTCTCGAGGATGACCGGGAAGCGGGGGAAGTCCCGCGCCACCTCGAGCAGGCTCTGCGACTTCAGCCGCTGCTGCCAGAGCGGCGTGCGCTTGCCCGGGTAGGCGCGCGGGATCAGCAGCGAGCGGGCGGCGTTCTCGCGGAAGCGGGCGCCGAACAGGGCCGAGCCGGAGAGCTCGGCGACGATCAGGTCCTCGATCTCTTCCGGGTCGATCAGGACGAGGTCGGCGGGCGGCGGCTCGTCGGCGTCGGGGAGGTGGATGACGATGCCGTCGTCGGACCAGATCGCGTCGGCCTCGAGCCCGCGCTCGTCGCGGATCTTGGCGGCCAGGGCGAGGCCCCAGGCGGAGTGGACGCGGCCGCCGTACGGGGAGAGGATGCAGAGCCGCCAGTCGCCGATCTCGTCGCGGAAGCGCTCGACCACGATCGTCTCGTCGGAGGGGACGACGCGGGTCGCCTGCTGCTGCTCGCGCAGGTAGGTGACGAGGTTGTTGGCGGCGCGCGGGTCGAGGTCGTACTCGGCGGCGAGCTCGCCCGGCTCGCGCGAGACCGCCTCGCGGGAGAAGGCGCCGATCGCCCGCCCCAGCTCGGCCGGGCGCCCGATCCCGTCGCCCTTCCAGAAGGGGACGGCGCCGGGGGCGCCGGGGGCCGGGGTGACGATCACCCGGTCGCGGGTGATTTCCTCGATCCGCCAGGTGGTGGCGCCGAGCAGGAAGGTCTGGCCCGGGCGGGCCTCGTAGACCATCTCCTCGTCGAGCTCGCCGACCCGGCGGCCGTCGGGCAGGTTGACGCTGTAGAGGCCGCGGTCGGGGATCGTGCCGGCGTTGGTGACGACCAGCGAGCGCGAGCCTTTGCGGCCGTGGATGGTGCCGCCGGTGCGGTCCCAGACGATCCGCGGCCGCAGGTCGGCGAAGCGGTCCGAGGGATAGCGGCCGTCGAGCATGTCGAGCACGTTCTCCAGCTGCTCGCGGGAGAGGTCGTGGAAGGACTCGGTGGCGACGACCAGGCGCTCGACCTCGTCGACCTCCCACTCGTCCAGCGCCGCCATCGAGACCAGGTGCTGGGCGAGCACGTCGAGCGGGTTCTGCGGGATCACCGTCTCCTCGATCTCGCCTTCGCGCATGCGCCGGGCGACGACCGCGCACTCGAGCAGGTCACCGCGGTATTTGGGGAAGATCCGGCCTTTGGAGGTCTCGCCGAGACCGTGGCCGGCACGGCCGATCCGCTGCAGGCCACGGGTCACCGACTTCGGCGACTCGACCTGGATCACCAGGTCAACGGCGCCCATGTCGATCCCGAGCTCAAGGGAGCTGGTGGCGACCAAGCAGGGCAGCTCCCCGGACTTGAGCATCTCCTCGACCAGGGTGCGCTCCTCATGCGAGAGCGAGCCATGGTGGGCGCGGGCGATCTCGACGTACGGCCCAGGAGGGTCGGGGGAGGACTCGCCGTCACGAACAGCGGGAGGTTCCGTCGAGTCCTCCCCCGACCCTCCCGAGTTCGCTGCGTGTCCCCCGTGCTCGGTCGCGGGAAGCTCCTGCTCTCCTTCGCCGTTCGCCAACTCGTTCAGGCGCTTGGCGAGGCGCTCTGAGGCGCGGCGGTTGTTGACGAAGATGATCGTGGAGGTGTGGTCCTGGACCAGCTCCAGCAGCTTGGGGTAGATCGCCGGCCAGATCGAGCGGACATGGGCGCTTGGCTCTATTTCCGACGGAGGAACACCGTCCTCACTCGGGTAAGCAGGCGCCCCAGGGTCGGACATGTCCTCAACCGGCACCACGATCTCCAGGTCGAGCTTCTTCACCCGCCCCGCATCGACGATCTTGCACTCCCTTTTCGGCCCGACGAGAAACTTCGCGATCCGCTCCAAAGGCCGCTGCGTAGCCGAGAGCCCAATCCGCTGAATCCCGCCTCCAGTGCTCACCCCCGTGCCGACGCCCGCTCCCTTGGCCGTCCCGGTGTCATCGGTCGGTGACGAGGAGTCAGGGGAGGGCTCTGACGAGCCTCCCGGCTGTTGCTCGACAGAGCCCTCCCCTGACTCCTCCCTCCCAGACCCCTGAACCAGGGCGTCCAACCGCTCAAGCGTGAGCGCCAGGTGCGCCCCCCTCTTGGTCTGGGCGACCGCATGGATCTCGTCGACGATCACCGCTTCGGTCGTGGCCAGGATCCCGCGCACGCCGGAAGAGAGCATCAGGTAGAGCGACTCCGGCGTCGTGATCAGGATGTCCGGCGGCGTTTTCTGCATCTTCCGCCGCTCGGCCTGGGGCGTGTCGCCGGTCCGCAGCCCGACCGAGATCTCCGCCCCGATTCCTCGCAGCGGCGCCCGCAGGTTGCGCTCGATGTCGTAGGAGAGCGCCTTCAGCGGCGAGACGTAGACGAGGCGCACGCCCGTGCCCAGCCGCGGCGCCCGGGCCAGCTTGTCGATCCCCCAGAGGAAGCTGGCCAGGGTCTTGCCGGAGCCGGTGGGGGCGCAGATCAGCGCGTTGGCCCCACCGGAGATGGCCTCCCAGCCGCCCGCCTGCGCCGGCGTCGGGGCCTCGAACGAAGCCTCGAACCACCTGCGGACGGGAGCGCTGAATGGCGCCAGCGGGTCAGATTTCGTCCTCTGTTTCGACTTGGCGGCCAACCCAATGATCTTACGCGGCCGCGCATGGCGGCCCGAGGCCTATGGGGTGCCGCCGGCGAACTTCACGTAGGCGAACCAGGACTTCTTAGGGATGAATCCCTGACTGAACAGACCGGAGCCGTCGCAGAAATTGCAAGCGCCCGCCGCGTCGTCGACCGAGAACCAGTAGATCCGCTGCAGCTTCCATTTCACCTGGTTGCGCTCGAGCAGGCTGAAGGCGCCTTTGAGTTGCCTGACCTGGCCCGCCGGGCCCTGCGCGAAAGAGTTGCTGCCGTCGGAAGCGGGAGGCCCGGAGCTCCAGCCGAGCTCGGTGATCCAGAGCTTCTTGGCGGCGTCGCCGTTTTCTTTCAGGACCGCGCGGACGTCTTCGATCTTTTCGGTCAGGTTCTTGTAACTACCGGTGTAGGGGTGGAGGGCGACCCCGGTGAACTTGGCCTTGATCCCCGGGGTCGACCGGTACATCTGGTCGAGGAAGTCCGAGGCGAAATAGGCCTGAGGCGGCTTCTTCTTGAACGTGGCCTCGATCGGCGTCGCGAACATCCCGCCGAGGATCAGCTGCGCACCCGGGTCGACCGCTTTGATCGCCCCGTAGGAGAGGTTGACGAGTTTGCCGTAGTCAACCGGGTTGGGCCGGGCGACGAAGTACTTGAAGTTCTCCTCGTTCCAGATCTGCCAGGTGCGGATCGGCCGTGGAGCCAGATCCGGGTTCTGAGCCCAGAAACTGCCGTTGGGGCCGTAGCGGAGGACCGCCTGGGTGATGAAGTTGGTCCAGCCGCTGCGCTGCGCCCCGGTTTTGACCGGCAAGGTGACCGGGCTGCCGAAGCGGTGGTCGACCGCGACGGCCCAACTCGGCGCGCCGGTCAAGAAGGGCAACACCTCGAGGCCGGCCGAACTGGCACCCCTGACGAGCGCGTCGACTCCACCCCAGTCGATCGGACCACCTTGGGTCGCCTCTACCGAGCTCCAGCCGACTGGGATGCGGACGCTGTCGACGCCGCCGCGCTTGAGCCGCTGGAACTGTTCGAGCGTCGGCGTCGCCTGGGGAACCACGCCCCAGAACTTGGCCGGAACCGCCCAGGCGGGCGCGGCAGATGCTCCGAACGCCACGGTGGCGACCGCGAGAGCGACAATCCAGGCGCGCAACTTCCCCATCGTCGACTTCCTCCCTATCGACATCGACTAGCTCGCCTCAGGCGAGACGTGCCCGTCGGGGCCGTCGCGCTGGCGCCGCTGGCGAATCACGACCACGGCGATCGCGATTGCCATGACAGCGGCGATCGCGATCAGGATCGGCACCAGGGGCGAGGAGCCGCTGTCGCTGGATTCGCCGCCGGGCGCCTTGCCGAGCGACTTTGCAAGGGCGATCTTGCCGGCCGGGGAAAGCTGCCCTCGGCTACCCTGCTGCGTGCCGGGGTCGCCCTGGCCCGTGCCACCGCCGTTAGCGCCCGTCACCCCGCCTGAAGTGGCTTCTTCTTCCGATGAGTCCTTTCCCGATTCACCCGTGTTGTTCGAGTTACCCGGGTTCTGGGCTCCGCCGTTGTTCTTGGAGATCTTCGCCGGCGCTTCCTTGGTCGGGATTTCGCCGGTAGGGCTGGGAGTAGCGTCGCGGTATTCGATTCCGCTCGAGTCGGCCTGAGCCATCGGTACAAAACAAGCCAATGCCAGCAAAGCAAGCACTGACAAAAGCCCGAGAAATGAGTGGCCCGAGCGCGTCGTCGGGTGGTGGCGCATCCCATGCATGGCGCGGGAGGTTAGACCAAACGGCGGCGTTAACTGCCCCCAGCGTCCTGATCGTCGGCCTGGCGCTTGCCGGTGGTGGCTTCGATGTCTCGGCTCGCCACATCGCCGGCCTTGGCGTCTGGCTGCTGGTGGTCGGGCTGCTGGCGCTGGGAACCGCGACGCGCGCAGCGTTTGCCCGGCCGTTCTACTGGGCGAGTGGACTGCTCTGCGGTCTGGCGCTTTTGTCTGCACTGTCATCCCTCTGGTCGGGTTCGATGGAGCTGAGCGTGATCGAGGCGGACCGGGTGCTGGCCTACCTGGGGTTCTTCCTTGCCGCCTTCCTCATCGCCCAAACCGACGAAAGGCGCCAACGTTTCGCTGAAGGAATCGCGATCGCGGTCACTTTGGTGGCTTTTCTGGGTCTGGCAAGCCGTCTCCTGCCTGAAATATTGAGTGTCGGGAATTCGCTCGGGGCGGGCGCGAGATTGCGCTACCCGCTCGGCTACTGGAACGCGAACGGTGCGACCTTCGGGATCGCCGTGGCGCTCCTGCTCTGGGCCAGCCGCCGCTCGAGCTGGGCCGCGCTGCGCTGGGCGGCGGTCGGGGCGATGCCAGCGGTCCTGCTCGCCCTCTACTTCACCTACTCCCGCGGGGGCCTACTTGCCCTGCTGATCGCGGCGGGCTGCCTGCTGGCGCTCTCGCGCGACCGCCTCTGGCTGCTCGCGACGCTGGCGATCGGAGCGGTCGGGGCGCTGCCGGCGGTGCTGGCGGTGCAGGCGCGCCGCAGCCTTGCCGACAGCATCGCCAACCAGGCCGCTGTCGACCAGGGCCTGACCGTGCTGCTGATCCTGCTCGCGGGGACGGCGCTGGCGCTGGCGCTGTTCGCCGGCCTGCGAGCGCTGGAGCGGCGCGAGGGCGGGCTGACCGGGCACGCGGTGCGACTCTCACAGAACCCGGTGCTGCTGAAACGGCTGGCGATCGCGGCCGCGCTGATCGCGATCGGAGTCGCGATCGCCTTCGGCGGCCGCGCCTGGCACCAGTTCTCCAGCTCCGACCTGCAGTTCCCCAACCAACCCGAGAAACACTTCGGCCAGGTCAACGGTGCCGGGCGCCACGACTTCTACCGCGTCGCCGTCGACTCCTTCGGGGAAAAGCCGCTGCTCGGCCACGGCGCCGGCACCTACGAGTTCTCCTGGGAGCGGCTGCGCTCGATCGACATCCCGGTCCACAACGCCCACTCGCTCTACCTGGAAGCTTTCAGCGAGCTCGGCCTGGTCGGCGGGCTGACGATGCTGGGGCTGTTCGGAGCCCTGCTCTGGACCGGCTTCGGTGCCTGGCGGGCGGCGTCGGGGGGCCAGCGCGAGCTCTGCGCGGCGCTGCTGGCCGCGATGGCCGCCTTCGCGGTCGGAGCCGCCTTCGACTGGTTCTGGGAAATCGCCGCGCTCGGGGCGGTCTTCTTCCTCGCCGCCGGCGTCCTCGTCGCGGTGAGATGCACACAGCTCTCGGCCGGCGCGAAAGCGCGGAGGAAGAGGGACGAACGCCGTTATGGCCTCGCCGTCAGCGGGCTGATCCTCGCCTGGATCGCGGCGATCGGCCTGGTCGGGCCGCTGCTGGTCCAGCACGAACTGAAGTCGAGCCAGCACGCCGCCGCCGACGGCGACCTCGCCGGCGCCGTCAGCCACGCCGGCACCGCCCGCTCGATCGAGCCCTGGGCCGCCTCTCCGTACGTACAGCTGGGATTGCTCGCCCAGCTGCAGGGCGAATACCCGGTGGCAAGCGAACGGCTGACGCAGGCGATCGAACGCGAAGACCGCAACTGGCAGCTCTACTACCTGCGCTCGAAGGTCGAGCACGAAGCCGGCGAACCCGCGCAGGCTCAGGCCGACCTTGCCAGGGCCCACGAGCTCAACCCACTCGAGACCTGCTTCCAGGCGGGTTGGAACTGTGGATGAGCGCAAGGTGAGCCGGCAGGCCCAGAAAGCGCCGGCGGCGTCGCCGGCCTCCTCGCCGCAGGCGCCGGCGCGCCTGGCGCGACCGCCGCGCACCGACGTCGCGGCACGCCTCGGCCTGGTCGGGCCGGAGGGGTCGCGGCGCCGCGGCGCCCTGCTGCGCCGGCTGCTGGCCGCCGGCGATTGGCTGGCCCTCTTCGGAGCCCTCTGCGTGGCCACCGCGACGACCTCGACCACCAACATCGCCGTCCTCTTCTGGGCGGTGATGTTCAGCCCGGTCTGGATCCTCGTCCTCAAGCTCCACGGCCTCTACGACAACGACCATCGACGGATCCGCCACAGCACCCTGGACGAGCTCTCCAGCCTGGTCTCGGCCAGTGCCCTCGGCACCCTCGCCCTCGACGGCCTGCTCGCCCTCAGCCCGACCGGGCCGCTCTCACCGCGCAGCGCGATCCTGGTCGGGATCATCGCCTTCCTCGGCAGCTTCCTCGCCCGCGGCGTCCTGCGCTTCCTCTGGCACCGGCTGACCGGCTTTGCCGCCGGCGTCGTGCTCGGCCCGGCGCAGGCGATCGGCGTCGTCGCCCGCCGGGTCGCCACCCACCCCGAGGCGCGCCTGCGCCTGGTCGGCTTCGTCTCCCTCGACGAGGCCGAGCGAGGGCCGAGCCCGGGCGGGCTGCCCTGGCTGGGCTCGATCTCGGAGATCTCCGAGATCGCCGAGGAGCACGACGTCGAGCGGGTGATCGTGACCGAGCAGGAGATGAGCGAGGCGGCCGCGGAGCGGCTGATCGAGGAGTGCAAGGAGGTCGGGCTGGGGCTGACCTTCCTGCCCCAGCACTTCGGCCTGCTGGGGCCGGGCATCGAGCTCAACCGGCTGGCCGAGCTGCCGGTCCTCGACTTCCGCTTCTCCGACCCGCCGCGCTCGACCCTGGCGATGAAGCGCGTCGTCGACGTCGTCGTCTCGGGGCTGCTGCTGGTGGTGCTCGCGCCGTTGCTGCTGGCGATCGCGATCGCGATCCTGATCGATTCCGGCCGCCCCGTCCTCTTTCGCCAGCGCCGCGCCGGCATCGAAGGCGACCCCTTCACGGTCTTGAAGTTCCGCACCATGGTCCCCGACGCGGAAGAGCGGCTCAGCGACCTCGTCGACCTGCACAGCCTCGCCGAGCCCGCCTTCAAGATCGCCGACGATCCGCGGGTGACCCGGGTCGGGCGGACGCTGCGGCGCTTCAGCCTCGACGAGATCCCCCAGTTCGTGAACGTGCTCAAGGGGGAGATGTCGCTGGTCGGGCCGCGGCCCGAGGAGGAGGCGGTGGTCGCCCTCTACGACGAGCGCCAGCGCCAGCGACTGGCGGTGAAGCCGGGGATGACCGGGCCGATGCAGGTCTACGGCCGCAGCGACCTCACCTTCGAGGAGCGCCTGGCGATGGAGCGCGACTACCTCGACAACCTCTCGATCGCCGGCGACCTGGCGATCCTCCTGCGCACCCCGGGCGCCGTCGTCCGCGGCGACAGCGCCACCTAGGGCGGCAGCCATGAGCCCCCCTCCCGACCTCGAGGTCGTGATCGTCAGCCACGGCGCCGAAGCGCTGCTGCGGCGCTGCCTGGCCTCGCTGCGCGAGCACCCGCCGACCAGCGCCGCGATGCGGATGGCGGTGGTCGACAGCGGCAGTCCCGACCGGACGCCGGAGATGGTCGCCCGCGAGTTCCCCGAGGTGCGGCTGCTGCGCCAGGGCAACATCGGCTTCTCCGCCGCCAACAACCTCGTCCTGCGCGAGAGCGAGGCGGCCGCGGCGCTGCTGCTCAATCCCGACACCGAGGTCTACGCGGGGACGCTGGACGCGGCGCTGGCGCGGCTGTGGGCCGATCCCCGGATCGGCATGGTCGGGGCCAAGCTGGTGCTGGAGTCGGGCGAGCTCGACCACGCATGCAAGCGCTCCTTCCCGACCCCGCTGAGCGCGCTCGCCCACTTCACCGGGATCGGCCGCGCCGAGGGCGCCGAGGGCGCGCTGAGCCAGTACCGGGCGACGGCGCTCGGCGACGACGAGCCGGGCGAGGTCGACGCCGTCAACGGCGCCTTCATGCTCTGCCGCGGCGAGGCGATCCGGGAGGTGGGCCTGCTCGACGAGGGCTACTGGCTCTACATGGAGGACCTCGACTGGTGCCACCGCTTCTGGGACGCCGGCTGGAAGGTCTTCTACGAGCCCGCCGGCGTCGCCCTGCACGTCAAGGGAGCCTCCAGCGGCGCTCGGCGCCGTCCCAGGCAGGAGATTGCCTTCCACCGCGGCATGGGCCGCTTCTACCGCCGCTTCGACGCCCCGGAGCACAGCCCCCTGCTCAACACGGCGGTCTACGCCGGCGTCGCGGCCAAACTCGCCCTGGCGCTGCTCAGAACGGCAGGGG
>Ga0208998_1000014_pt1 | contig 77341 bp, 76 predicted proteins | sample MedBloCAOM2_M2_FD_187856 | JGI IMG/M metagenome (GOLD analysis project Ga0208998, IMG submission 187856) | Forest soil microbial communities from El Dorado National Forest, California, USA - Mediterranean Blodgett CA OM2_M2 (SPAdes) (version 2) | ecosystem: Environmental > Terrestrial > Soil >... | reverse complement strand
GCTCGGCGCGGTCGAACTGCGCAACCGCCTCGGTGCCGCCACCGGCCTGCGCCTGCCCTCGACCCTGGTCTTCGACTACCCGACCCCGGCCGCGGTCGGGGCCTACGTGTGCGGCCTGAGCGACCCCCGGGCGGCGGCCGGCGCCGAGGTCGACGCAGCGATCGAGCGGCTGCGGGCGATGCTCGGCCGGCTGGCAGGGGACGAGCGCGAGCAGGCCGCCGGGCGGATCCGCTCGCTGCTCTCGCAGGGCTACGCGGCCGACGCCGACGCCGGGGCCGTGGAGCGGATCCGCTCCGCCAGCGCCGCCGAGATCCTCGAGATCGTCAACGACGAGATGGGAGCGAAATGAGCACCGACGAGCAGCTTCTCGATTCGCTCAAGCAGGTGACGATCGAGCTGCGGGGCACCCGCGAGCGGCTACGGGAGCTCGAAGAGCGCGAGCGGGAGCCGATCGCGATCGTCAGCATGAGCTGCCGCTACCCCGGCGGCGTGCACTCGCCGGAGGACCTCTGGGAGATGGTGGCCGGCGAGCGCGACGCGGTCACGGACTTCCCGACCGATCGCGGCTGGGCTCTGGAGACGCTCTTCGACCCCGACCCGGACCACCCGGGGACGACCTATGTGCGCAAAGGCGGCTTCCTCGACGACGCGGCCGAATTCGACGCCTCCTTCTTCGGCGTCCGCCCCGGCGCGGCGCTGGGGATGGATCCGCAGCAGCGGCTGCTGCTGGAAGCGACCTGGGAGGCCTTCGAACGCGCCGGCCTCGACCCGGCCGACCTGCGCGGCAGCCGCACCGGCATCTTCGCCGGCGTCATGTACCAGGACTACGGGGCGGGCGGCGAGTCCGTCGAGGGCGACATCGCCCCCGCCGCCGGAATCGGCGGCTGCATCGTCTCCGGCGGCGTTTCCTATGCGCTCGACCTCTCGGGCCCGGCGATCACCGTCGACACCGCCTGTTCCTCCTCGCTGGTCGCGATCCACCTCGCCTGCCAGGCGCTGCGCGCCGGCGACTGCTCGCTCGCCCTCGCCGGCGGCGTCACGGTGCTCTCCAGCCCGCTCGTATTCGTGATGATGAGCCGCCCCCGGGGCCTCGCCCCCGACGGCCGCTGCAAGTCCTTCGCGGCGAGCGCCGACGGCACCGGCTGGTCGGAGGGCGTCGGCCTGGTCTTGCTCGAGCGCCTCTCCGACGCCCGTCGCAACGGGCACGAGGTGCTGGCCCTGGTCCGCGGCTCGGCGACCAACCAGGACGGCGCCTCCAACGGCATCACCGCCCCCAACGGCCCATCCCAGGAAAGGGTGATCCGCCAGGCCCTGGCCAACGCCGGCCTCGGCCCGGCCGAGGTCGACGCGGTCGAGGCCCACGGGACCGGCACCACCCTCGGCGACCCGATCGAGGCTCAAGCCCTGCTCGCCACTTACGGCCAGGGTCGCGAGAGCGACCGCCCCCTGCACCTCGGCGCCGTCAAGTCCAACCTCGGGCACGCTGGTGCCGCCGCCGGGGTCGCGGGCGTGATCAAGATGGCGATGGCGATGCGCGCGGGCGTGCTGCCGCGGACCCTGCACCTCGACGAGCCGACCCCGCACGTGAACTGGGGCTCGGGCGCGGTGGAGCTGCTGGAGAAGGCCCGGCTCTGGGAGCCGAACGGCCACCCCCGCCGCGCCGGCGTCTCCGCCTTCGGCGTCAGCGGCACCAACGCCCACCTGATCCTCGAGGAGCCGCCCGCGGCCGAGTCCGCCGCGCCACCGCCGGCCTCCGTGGCTGAGCCCGGCGGCGCGATCGCTCCCCTGCTGATCTCGGCCAGGGGCGAGGAGCCGTTGCGCGCCGCCGCGGGGCGGCTGCGCGCCCACCTGCTCGAGCACCCGGAGTTCGGGCGCGCCGACGTCGCCCGCGCCCTCGCCTGCGAGCGCCCGCGCTTCGAGCACCGCGCCGTCGCCACCGGGGCCGACCGCGGGCAGCTGCTCGCCGGCCTCGCCGCGATCGCCGGCGGCGAGGAGGCGGAGAACGTCGCCACCGCCGTCGCACCCGCCGCCGCGGTCGAGGGCCCCGTCTTCCTCTTCCCCGGCCAGGGCTCGCAGTGGCGCAGCATGGCCCTGGAGCTGCTCGCCTCCGCGCCCGTCTTCGCCGCCAAGATCGACGAGTGCGAGCAGGCGCTCGAGCCCCACGTCGAGTGGTCGCTGGGGAGCATCCTGCGCCGCGAGGAGGGCGCCGCGGACCTCGAACGGGTCGACGTCGTGCAGCCCGTCCTATTCGCGGTGATGGTCGCGCTGGCCTCGCTCTGGCGCGCCTGCGGGGTCGAGCCGGCCGCGGTGGTCGGCCACTCCCAGGGCGAAATCGCCGCCGCCCACGTCGCCGGCGGGCTCGCGCTCGAGGACGCGGCACAGCTGGTCGCCCTGCGCAGCCAGGTCCTGGAGTGGGGGTCCGGCCAGGGCTCGATGGCGCTGGTCGCGATCGGCGCCGAGGAGCTCACCGCGCGGGTCCCGGCCTGGGAGAAGCGCGTCGCCCTCGCCGGCGTCAACGGCCCCTCCTCGATCGTCATCTCCGGCGGCACCCAGGGCATCGAAGAGGTGCTGGCGCTCTGCGAGGAGCAGGGGATCTGGACCTACAAGATCCGTGCCGCGGTCGGCGCCGGCCACTCGCCCGCGGTCGAGATCGCGCGGCCGCTGCTGATGGAAACCGCGGCCGGGATCGCGCCGCGCTCCGGGGAGATCCCCTTCTACTCCTGCTGCACCGCCGGCCGCGTCGACACGGCCGAGCTCGACGCCGAGTACTGGTATCGCAACGCCCGCCAACCGGTGCTCTTCGGCCCGACCGTGGACCTGCTGCTGGGCCAGGGGTCCCGCCACTTCGTCGAGGTCAGCCCCAACCCGATCCTGATGGTGCCGCTGAGCGAAGCCTTCGCCCACGAGCTCGGCGAGGGCGCCGGAGAGGCGAGCTTCACGCCGACGCTGCGGCGCCATCGCGGCTCGCTCGAGGACTTCGCGCTCGCGGTCGGCACGGTCTGGGGGCATGGGGTGGAGGTCGACTGGGACGCGGCGCTGCCGCCGGCCCGGGGCCGGGTCCCGCTGCCGACCTATCCCTTCCAGCGCGAGCGGTTCTGGCTCGAACCGTCGCGCGCCGGCGCCGGCGACGTCTCGAGGGCCGGCCAGGCCGCTGCCGAGCACCCGCTCCTGGGCGCCGTCGTGCGCCCCGCCGAGGGCGAGGGCTGGATCCTCACCGGGCGGCTCTCGCTGCAGACCCATCCCTGGCTCGCCGACAGCGGCGCGGTGGGGGTCGCCCTGCTGCCCGAGGCCGCCTTCGTCGAGCTGGCGCTGCGGGCCGGCGCCGAGGCCGGCTGCGAGCTGCTGCGCGAGCTGTCCCTGGAGGCGCCGCTGCCGCTGCCCGAGCGCGGCGCGGTCCAGGTGCAGCTGATCGTCTCCGGGCCCGGGGAGGACGGCCGGCGCACGCTCGGCTTCCACGCCCGGCCGGAGGGCGACGAGGATTCCGGCGAGCCCGAGTGGACCAGGTGCGCGACAGCGGTCCTGGCCCCGGCGGGAGCGGCGGCCCCGGCCTCCGACGAGGGTGGGGAGTGGCCGCCGGCCGGCGCCGAGCCGATCGAGCTCGCCGGCCTCTACGACGATCTCGCGGCGCTCGGCCTCGACTACGGCCCCGCCTTCCAGGGCCTCACCGCGGCCTGGCGCCATGACGGCGACGTCTACGCCGAAGTCGCCCTGGGCGAGGAGGAGGCCGGCGCCGCGGCCTCGTTCGGGTTGCACCCGGCGCTCCTGGGCGCGGCGCTGCAGGCGGCCACCCTGTCCGGGAGCGATCGCGAGCCGCTGCGGGAGGCGCCGCCGCTGCCGTTCTCCTTCGCCGACGTGTGCCTGCACGCGGGCGGGAAGTCGCGCCTGCGGGTCGTCGTCTCCCCGCTCGAGGGGGAAGAGGTCGCGCTCCGGGTCAGCGACGACGCCGGCCACCCGGTCGCCGCGATCGGCTCTCTCGCCCTGCGCCCGCTGCCGACCGACCAGTTGGTCGCCACCGGCGCCGGGGACGCCCTGCTCGCGCTCGAGTGGGTGCGGCTGGAGCCGGCGGCGGCGCCGGCGGGCGAGCTGACGCTGGTCGGGGCCGGCGCCTCGACCCTCGCGGCCTCGCTTGGCGCCGCCCCGGCCCACGCCGATCTGGCGGCGCTCGCCGCGGTCCTGCCCGGGGACGCGCCGCCGCGCGACGTCGTCTTCGTCCTCGACCCCGCCGCCCCCGGCGCCGAGGCCGCCCACGCGGCGGCGAGCGCCGCGCTCGAGGCGGCGCGGGCCTGGCTGGCGGAGGAGCGCTTCGCCGACTCCCGCCTCGTCTTCCTCACCGCCGGCGCGATCGCCGCCGGCGCCGCGGACACGGTGCCGGGCTTGAGCCAGGCGCCCGTATGGGGTCTGATCCGCTCGGCCCAGAACGAGCACCCCGGCCGGTTCGGGCTCCTCGACGTCGACGGCGCCGAGGCCTCGACGGCGGCGCTGGCGCGGGCGCTGGCCCTGGCCGAGCCACAGCTGGCCCTGCGCCAGGGCAGCCCCCTGGCGCCGCGCCTGCGGCGGGCCGGGCCGGCGCCGGCGCCGGAGCCGCCGCGGTTCGACCCCGAGGGAACCCTGCTGCTGACCGGGGCGGGCAGCGGCCTGACCGGCCTCGTCGGGCGCCACCTGGTCGCCGAGCACGGCATCCGCCACGTCCTCCTGGCCACTGCCGGCGACACGGCCGAGCCCGCCACGGCGGAGCTGAGAACAGCCCTGGAAGAGGCCGGCGCCGAGGTCGAGGTCGCGGCCTGCGACCTCGCCGACCGTGCCCAGCTCACGGCGCTGCTCGAGTCCGTCGACCCCGCCCACCCGCTCACCGCCGTCGTGCACGTGACGGCGCCGAGCGAGGATGGCCTCTTCGCGACGCTGACGCCGGAGCGGCTCGACGGCACGCTCGCCGCCGCCGCCGACCCGGCCTGGCACCTGCATGAGCTGACCGCGGGCCTCGACCTCGGCGTCTTCGCGTTGCTCTCCTCGGTCGCGGGCAGCTTCGGCCGCCCCGGCCAGGCGTCCCGCGCCGCCGCCGACGTCTTCCTCGAAGGCCTCGCCGCCCAGCGCGCCACGCACGGGCTCGCGACCGCGGCCCTGGCCTGGGGGCTGCGCGAGGAGACCCTGAGGGCCTCGGGCACGGCGCCGGGCGCCGCCGGGCTCGAGCTCGTCCGCCGCTCCGGCTTTGCGCCGCTCTCGGACCACGAGTGCCTGTGGCTCTTCGACGCCGCCCTCGCCGACCCGCGCCCCGCCCTGTCGGCGGCGCGGCTGCATCTGCCGGCCTGGCGCCAGCAGGCGCGCGCGGGCCTGCTGCCGGCGGTGCTGGGAGAGCTGGTCCGGCTGCCCGCCCGGCGGGTGGGGACCGGCGTCGAGAAGTCCCTCTCCGACCTGCTCGCGGGCATCCCGGCCGAGCAGCGCGGGGAGGCCGTGCTGGACTTCCTCCGCGACCAGATCGCCGAAGCGCTGGGCTACGACTCGGGGGCCGAGGTCGATCCGGAGACGGCACTGCTGGAGCTCGGCTTCGATTCCCTGACCGCGCTCCAGTACCGCAACCGCCTCGCCACCGCCACCGGCCTGCGGCTGAACCCGAGCGTGATCCTCGACCACCCGACCACCGCCGCCCTCGCCGAGCACCTGGTCAGCCGCCTCGACGTCGCCGACCAGGATCCCGGGCAAGCCGGGGGAGGCCTGTTGACGACGCTGATGGGCAGCGCCCACCGCAGCGGCCGGATGGCCGAGTTCATCGGCTCGCTGAGCGCGATGTCGAGCTTCCGGCCCACCTTCGCGAGCCTCGAGGAGAGCGGCGCCGAGCCCTACGCCGTCCGCCTCGCCGAGGGCCCGGCCCGGCCGGCGCTGATCTGCGTGCCCTCGGTGACGCCGTTCTCGGGCCCACACGAGTACGCGAAACTGGCCCGCCACTTCCGCGGCGGGCGTGAGCTGGCGGCGCTGCGCTGGCCCGGCTTCGCCGCCATCGAGGAGCCCCTGCCGGCGGATGCCGCCCTCGCCCTCGAGCTGCAGGCCGCCGCGATCGAGAGCCTCGCCGGGACGGACCCGGTGATCCTCGCCGGGCACTCCAGCGGCGGCGCTTTCGCCTATGCCATCGCCGAGCTGCTCGAGCGCCGCGAGCGCCCGGTCGCCGCGGTGGTCCTGATCGACAGCTACCACCCTGGCCAACTCAGCCTCGACGGCGGCGAGGGGGCGGCCTCGGTCGGCCTCGGGATCCTCGAGGGGATGCTCGAGGTCGCCGACTCGAGCCTGCTCGTCGACGACGCCCGGCTGACCGCGATGGCCTCCTACATGGGACTCCTCGGCGGGCTCGAGATCGGGCCGCTGGAGGCGCCGGTGCTGCTGGTCCGGGCTGCCGAGGCGATCGGCGCCGACCTCGGGAAGGTCGAGTGGCGGCCGCGCTGGGAGGTTCCGCACGACGCCGTCGACAGCCCTGGAAACCACCTTTCGATGATGGACGCGCAGTCCGCGGCGACCGCCGCGGCGATCTCCGACTGGCTGCGAGAGACGGTCGGCGAGGCGCCGGAAACCCAAGCAAACAAGGGGAAAGAGGTACTGAGATGAGTGCAACGGAGACGACGGTGGGCTACAGCTCGGTCGAGGACGTCCTCGCGGCCGAGATCCCGTCCACCTACAAGGCGGCCTACGTCGAGAAAGCCGACGCGGTCCGGCTCTGGGAACAGCCGGAGGAGACCCGTCAGCGGGCCGACGTGCGGGAGACGCTGAAGGTCGGCGAGATCCCGATGCCGGAGCCCGCTCCCGACGAGGTGACGATCGCGATCATGGCCAGCGCCCTCAACTACAACACGGTCTGGTCGGCCCGCTTCGAGCCGATCCCGGGCTTCCTCTTCCTCGACTTCCTCGGCAAGACGGGCGGCTGGAACGAACGCCACAACCAGGACTACCAGGTGCTCGGCTCCGACGCCGCGGGAGTGATCGTCAAGCTCGGCTCCAACGTGACCCGCTGGAAGGTCGGCGAGTCGGTCGTCGTCCACACCGGCTGGGGCGACCTCGAAGAGGGGGTCAACCACCACGACATCGTCAGGTCGACCGAGACCAGGGCCTGGGGCTTCGAGACCAACTACGGCGGCCTCGCCCACTACTCGGTCGTCAAGAGCGCCCAGCTGATGAAGAAGCCGACCCACCTGACCTGGGAGGAGGCGGCCTGCAACACGCTCTGCGGGATGACCTCCTACCGGATGCTGGTCGGGGACAACGGCGCCCTCTGCAAGCAGGGTGAGCTGGTCTTCATCTGGGGCGCCGCCGGCGGCCTCGGCAGCTACGCGGTGCAGTTGGTCAAAAACGGCGGCGGGATCGCGATCGGCGTCGTCAACTCGCAGGCCAAGCAGGAACTGCTGGAAGAGCTCGACTGCGACCTGATCATCCGTCGCGACCAGATGGATCTCGAGGGGCTGGAGCCACGTAAGTTCGGCAAAGCGTTCCGCGAAATCGTCCGCGCCGAGTACGGCGAAGACCCCCACATCATCTTCGAGCACGTGGGCCAGAAGACGTTCTGGGCCTCGGTCTACCTGGCCCGCAACGGCGGCAGGATCGTCACCTGCGGCTCCAGCACCGGGGCCGAACACACCTTCGACAACCGCTACCTGTGGATGAAAACGAAGCGGATCATCGGCAGCCACGGCGCCACCCTGCAGGAAGGCAAAGAGTTCACGCGCCTGGTCGACCTGGGGATGATCCAGCCGGCCCTCTCCAAGGTGGTTGCGCTCGACGACGTCGCCCAGGGCGCCCACGAGCTCGACGCCAACACCCACGTCGGCAAGGTCGGAGTGCTCTGCCTGGCCGAGGAAGAGGGCCTCGGGATCGAAGATCCGGCGAAGCGGGACCGGATCGGTGCCGACAAGATCGAAATGTTCCGCAAGTACGCGTGACGGCGGCCGATGCGACTGCACACCAGATCATGGGGCGCCGGCGCGGCCCCGCCGGTCGTCTGCGTCCACGGGATCGGGCAGCACGGCGGCGTCTTCGAGGAGCTCGGCCGGCGGCTCGCCGAGTCCGGGCGGCGGACCGTCGCCGTCGACCTGCGGGGCCACGGCGGCTCCGGCCACGAGCCGCCGTGGAGCCTCGGCACGCACGTCGCCGACCTGGTGGAGACGATGGACGCCGAGGGGATCGGCGCGGCGCCCGTCGTCGGCCACAGCTTCGGCGCCGCGGTCGCGGCGGCGCTGGCGGCGCGCGAGAGCGAGCGGGTGAGCGCCCTGGCCCTGCTCGACCCGGGCTTCGGGATCCCCAAGGAGCACGCGCTGAAGTCGGCGGAAATGGACCGGCTCGACTGGAGCTTCGCCTCGGTCGACGGCGCGGTCAACGCCCTGCTCGCCTCCGACACCGTCGTCGCCGCCCCGCGGGAGACGGTCGCGGCCTTCGCCGCCTCCGACCTGCGCCGCGGCGCCGACGGGCGCCTGCGCTTCAGCTTCTGCCCGGCCACCGTGGTCGTCGCCTGGAGCGAGATGACCCTGCCGCCGCCGCCGGTCGCGCCGCTGCCGACCCTGCTCCTGCGCCCGGTCGGCTCGCAGTTCCCGGGCGGGGTCGAAGACAGGCGCTACCGCGAGGCGCTGGGCTCGCAGCTGACCCTGAAGGCCGTCCCCAACGGCCACAACCTGCTCTGGGAGTCGCCGCGCGAGACGATCGCCGCCATCCTCGAGTTCCTCGCCGCCAACTGACTCCACCGCTCGTGGATGGCCTGACCGGACGCCATTTGATCCCGACCGGCTACCGCCGCACGGCTGTCGCCGCGGCTGCGGACCGACCGTCGTGCATCGCGACCAGGTAGACCCGGTCGGACGATTCCTCGTAGCGGTAGAGCAGGATCATCCAGGACCAGGGCCCGATCACGAACCGGGCGGGAGCCCACCGACCGGCCAACTCCGGGCCGGCGGCCGGGAAGGTTTCCAGCACCCTCAGCGAGCGCCCGATTCGGGTCCAGGCATCGTCCGGCAGATCGAGTGCGGAGATCGCCTCGTCCAGGTCCCGCCGCGCTCGCGGGGTGACGACTACCTGCGCCACTCAGGTCAGCTCATCGAGGGGCACGCCTTCGCCGCGCGCCGCCTGGGCCAAGCCCTCCTGCGTTCGCTCCCAGGCGCCGGGGACGGCATCGAGGATCTCCGTGATGCGAGCGGCATCCGGGTCCGCGTCGTCGAGCGCCGTGGAGAGAAGCGAACGCGCAAGAGTCCCCTCCTGCACATGAGTGCGCTCGGCGAGCCGCGCGAGCTTCCCCGCGTGTTCGTCGTCGAGGGTCACGTTGATGCGCTTCGCGGCTGCCGCCATCCGATCACCGTACACGGCTCAGCACGATTCGTGCGAATTCGTGTGAATCGGCAGGGCGGTCAACGACTGACCGCGATCGCCGCCAGCACCAGCCCGTCGCGAACCAGCCAGCGCCCCTCGAAGCCGCGCAGCTCGGCGCCGTCGAGCTCCGGGCCCGGCACCAGCAGCCGCGCCGTGAAGGCGAGCCGGTTCCGCTGGATCTCCAGCTCCGCGTCCTCGAAGCCGAGCCAGCGCTCCGCCAGTGGGAACCAGGCCTTGTAGACGGCCTCCTTGGCGCTGAACAGCAGCCGGTCCCAGTGGATCGCCGGGGTCTCCGCGGCGAGCTCGCCCAGCATCCGCTGCTCGGCCGGCCGGGCGACGTCTCCGACCAGGCCCTTCGGCAGCGCCTCGTGCGGCTCGGCGTCGATCCCGAGCGTCGCCAGCTCGGCGCTGCGGGCCACCACGGCAGCCCGGTAGCCGCGGCAGTGGGTGATGCTGCCGGCCACCCCCGGCGGCCAGAGCGGCTCGCCGCGCTCCCCGGAGGGGACGGGCCCCGGCGCCTCGCCGAGCCGCTCCAGCGCCCGGTGGGCGCAGCCGCGGGCGGTCGCGAACTCGCGCCGGCGCTTGTCGACGGCGCGGCCGACGGCGCTCTCCTCGGCCGGGAAGAGGGTGACGCTGGCGGAGTCGTCGAAGGCCTCGTCCGCGACCGCCGCGGGAGGCAGGATCTCCTCGATCACGCCGCCCCTCCCTCCGGCAGGATCGCCCGCATCCCCGGCCGGATCCAGCTGCGCCGCGCCCACTCGCGCGGGTAGCCGAGCGAGACCTCCTCGAAGCGGACCCCGTCGTACCAGCTGGTGACGGGAATGTGCAGGTGGCCGTAGACGACCGCGGCCGCCTCGAAGCGGGTGTGCCAGTCGGCGGTCCGGCGGGTCCCGCACCACTGCGCGAACTCGGGGTGGCGCAGCAGGCGCGTCGGCCCCTCCAGCAGCGGGAAGTGGTTGACCAGCACCGCCGGCATCCCGGCCGGGCGACCGAGCAGCCGCTCCTCGGTCTCGCGCAGCCGCGCCCAGCACCACTCCTCGCGGCTCGGGTAGGGATCGGGGTGGAGCAGGAACTCGTCGACGCAAACCACCCCGGCCGCGTGCGCCAGCCGCAGCGCCTCGACCCGGGTCGAGGCGATGTTGGCGCCGAAGGAGTAGTCGTAGAGGAGGAAGAGCGGCGCCACCAGCGCCGGCCCGCCCGCTCCCTCCCAGACCGGATAGGGGTCCTCCGGGCTGGTCGCCCCGAGCCGCGCGCAGAGCGCGACCAGCTCCCGGTAGCGGCCCTCGCCGCGGCTCCCGCCCTCGTCGTCGCGCTGGGTCAGCAGCTCGTGGTTGCCCGGCGCCCAGATCAACTTGGCAAAGCGCGCCGCCAGCAGCTCCAGCGCCCACTCGACGTCGGCGAGCGAGTCGCCGACGTCGCCGCAGACGATCAGCCAGTCGTCCTCGTGGCTCGGTTCCAGCGCCGCCACGAACGCGCGGTTCTCGGCGTGGTTGACGTGCAGGTCGCTGATCGCGAAGAGCGTCCCGGTTCCCGTCGCCTTTGCCAATGGCCGGGAGCTAGCGGGCGAGGCTGCAGCGGGCTTGGTAGATCGAGGTGAAGCCGCTCTCGAAGCCGTTGCGGGCGGCGCGCAGGTAGAGCCGCCAGACGCGGACCCGTTCCGGCCCGGCGAGCCGGAACGCCTCCTCGAGGTTCTCGTCGAGCCGGTTCGCCCAGTGGCGCAGCGTCTCCGCGTAGTCGGGGGCGAAGTCCTCGACGTGGTGGGTGACGAAGCCGGCCCGTTCCAGCGCCAGGAGGTTGCGCGAGAGGTGCAGCGGCGCCGCATCGGGGAAGACGTAGCGCTCGGAGAAGGCGCCGGCCTCGCTGTCGCTGTGGCGCAGGCGGGTGATGCCGTGGTTCAGCAGTCGCCCGCCCTGCCCCAGCATCCGCGCCAGGGTCTGCGCGTAGACCTCGATCTGGGAGGCGCCGACGTGCTCGACCATGCCGATGCTGGCGATCGCGTCGAACTTCTCGCCGGCCAGGTCGCGGTAGTCCATCACCCGGATCTCGACCTTGTCGGCGACGCCCGCCTCCTCCGCCCGCTGCCGCGCCTTCTCGGCCTGGGGAGCGGAGAGGGTGATGCCGACGACGTCGGCGCCGTGCTTCGTCGCCGCCCAGAGCGGAAAGCCGCCCCAGCCGCAGCCGACGTCGAGGACCCGGTCGCCCGGCTTCAGCTCGAGCTTGCGCGCGACCGTCTCCAGCTTCTCCTCCTGGGCCTCCTCCAGAGTCTTCTTCTCACCGCCGCGCCAGATCGCGCAGCTGTAGACCATGGTCGGGCCGAGGAAGAGCTCGAAGAACTCGTTGGAGACGTCGTAGTGGTGACGCACGGCGCGGGCGTCGCGCTCCTTGCTGTGGCGGCGGCCGCTCGGCCGCAGCTCCGACCGGGGGCGGGGAGGGGGCTTGGTCACCCCGGCCGCGCGCACGGCGCCGAGCAGCAGCGCCCGCTTGTCGGCGCCCTCCAGCGCCGGCGGCTGCCAGCTGTCGAGCAGGGCGATCACCGCGTCGATGTCGTCGACCTCGATCTCGCCGCTGACGTAGGCGCGCCCGAGCCCGAGCTGTCCCGGCGCCCGCAGCACGTGCGCGGCGGCGGCCGGCGAGCGCACCGAGAAGGTCGGCCCCCCGCCGGAGGTCGAGGGAAGCCTGGTCCCGTCCCAGAACTCGACCGCGAACGGCCGCTGCGGAATCCGCGCCTCGATCTCGCGTCGCAGCGTCGCAGTGTTCGCGAAGGCCATCGCGCAGCACCCTAACAACGGTGGGGACGCGATATGGATCGGCGATGCAACGCCCTTCACGCCCATCGCCGCGCTCCGTATGATCGGGGCAGTGACCTCCACCGCCGGCCCACTCCCCTCCGACGTCCAGCCGGTCGCCAACGAGACCCGCGACCGCATCATCACCGGGCTGGTCACGCTGGTCCCCTTCGTCGCGATCGGCCTTGCCGGCTGGCAGGTCTGGGGCAGCGCCCTGCACTGGAGCGACGTCTTCCTCTTCCTCGGCATGTACGTCTTCAGCGGCCTCGGGATCACCGTCGGCTTCCACCGCCACCTCACCCACCGCGCCTTCAAGGCCAAGCCCTGGCTGCACCGCCTGCTGGCGATCGCCGGCTCGGTCGCGATCGAGGGCCCGGTCATCTCCTGGGTCGCCGACCACCGCAAGCACCACGCCTTCGCCGACGTCGAGGGCGACCCGCACAGCCCCCACGTCGACCACGGCCACGGCTGGAGCGGCGCCCTCAAGGGCCTCTACCACGCCCACATGGGCTGGCTCTTCATCCACACCCAGCGCGGCAACAAGGAGCGCTTCGCCCCGGACCTGCTCAAGGACCCGATCATCAGCCGCGTCGACGCCACCTTCATCTGGTGGGCGATTGGCGGCCTGCTGCTCCCCTTCTTCCTCGGCTGGATCATCGGCGGCACCCTCTTCGCCGCGCTCACCGGCCTGCTCTGGGGCGGGCTCGTCCGCGTCTTCGTCCTCCACCACTTCACCTACAGCATCAACTCGCTCTGCCACGTCTTCGGCAACCGCGACTTCGAGACCGGCGACGAGTCGCGCAACCTGGCGCTGATCGCGATCCCGACCCTCGGCGAGGCCTGGCACAACAACCACCACGCCTTCCCGACCTCCGCCACCCACGGGCTTGGCCGCTTCCAGATCGACCCCTCGGCGCTGGTCATCGACGGCCTCGAGAAGCTCGGCCTCGTCTGGGACGTCGTCCGCGTCTCCCCCGAGCGCATGGCCGCCAAAGCCGCCAGCAGCAGCTAGGCGGTCGATGGCTCCGGTGGGGAACAAGCCCCAGGGTCCGGCTCCGGCGAAGGGGGGACAGCGCCGGCGCCTGCTCGCGGGCATGACCCAGGCGGCGGCGCGCTACGGATACCGGGAGGCGAGCGTGGCCCGCGTCGTCGAGCAGGCAGGGGTCTCGCGCGCGACCTTCTACGAGCACTTCGCCGACAAGGAAGCCTGCTTCCTGGCGGCATTCGAGCTGGCCGCCGAGCGGATCGAGCTCGCGCTCGAGCGGATCGACGACTGCCGGCCCGTCCAGCGGGCCCCCGACCTGCTCGACGACCTGGTCGAGAACCTCGGCCAGGACCCCGCCGCGGCTCGCATCCTGCTGATGGAGGCCCGTGCCGGCGGCCCCCTGGTGCGCCGGGCGCACCAGCGGCTGACGGTGAAGGTGGCGGAGATCCTCGAAGCCTGGCTGCGCCAGCCCGAAGCCGACGGCTACCGGATGGCGATCACCGGGCAGGCGATCATGGAGGGCGCGGTCGGCGTCCTCGTGATCCGCGCCTTCCGTCGCGAAACCGCGCACCTCGCGGCTCTGCGCGGCGACCTCATCGCCTGGATGAGCTCCTACGCCTGCCGCGACGATCGCGCCCAGCTGCGCCCGGAGCAGTGGCGCCAGCTCGGCGCCGTCTTCGTCGTCCCCCAGGGCAGCCGGGACGGCGGCCGGGTCGCTCGGCGGCTGCCCCGCGGGCGGACGGCGGCCGCCCCCGAGGCGGTCACCGGCAAGCACCGCGAGCGGATCCTCACGGCCATTCCCAGGCTGGCGCGGACGAAGGGATACACGGCGATGACCGTGGCCGACATCGTCAAGACCGCGGGGGTCACCCGCGAGGCCTTCTACGAGCTGTTCCGCAGCAAGGAAGACGCTTTTCTCGCCTCCCAGACCGCCGGTCTGGAGGCGAGCATCTCGACCACCGCCGCCAAATTCTTCGCCGGCGACACCTGGCCGACACGGGCCTGGGACGGGCTCGAGGCGCTGCTCGGCTACGTCGCCCAGCGGCCGGACCTGGTCTACCTAGACGTGCTCGAGAGCTACGCGGTCGGCGCCGCGGCGATCCGGCGCTCGATCGACAACCTGATGGCCTACACCCTCTTCTTCGAGGACGGCTACCGCCAGGGGCCGCAGGCCGAACGCCTGCCGCGGCTCTGCTCGGAGGCGGTCGCCGCCTCGGTCCTGGGGTTGATGCGACACGCCGTCGACGAAGGGCGCACTGAGCGGATGCTGGAGATCCTGCCCCAGGCCGGCTACGTGGCCCTGGCGCCGTTCATCGGGCCGACCGCGGCCATCGAGTTCATCGAGGCCAAGGTCACGGCCGCCGGCGCCGCGACCGCCTGAGCCAGCGACCCGGACTCGGAGCCGCCGCCGCTGCCCGGCCCGCGGCTCGGAGCCAGGATCGAGCGCACGCTCTCGCGCATCTCCGCCGGCAGGCTGAAGCGCGCCGGGGGCCGGCCCGGAGTCTCGCCGTCGCTCCGTGCCGGGTGTTCGCGAATCACGCCGAGCGACACCAGAGCTTCCAGGTGGCGGCGCAGCGTCTGACTGCTCGCCTGGCTCCAGGTCGCCAGATCGGAGGCGGTCGCCTCGTCCACCTGGCTGAGCGAGCGCAGGATCGTGAGCCGAATCGGGTCGGCGATTACTTCCAACCAGCGCGCGGTCCTGGGGCTGTCATTCCCAATCGAAGGTGCCGTCACTTATATCCCCCTGCTTCTTATGAACAACGATGGTTGACGAAGCTGCTCCCACAGCTACAGGAAATCGCCGGCCAAGACGAACCACGAAACATCGTGTTTATCTCCTGCAGAAGGGATGTATACCGGTCCCTCGGTCGATTCGCAAGTCATCGCGGCAAGGTTTGGGTCGCGCCTTGAACAACGCCGGTTTTTTTGAGGAAGGGGCCTGACCGGGGGTCAGGGTGAGGCGGACGACTCGTACCAGTCGAGCCAGCCATCGCAAGCAGACGCCATCGGCACCAGCCGATGTGGCTTGGCCGGGACGGCGACGAGCTCGCCGAGATAGGCCTTGCCGGTGTAGCCGCTGATGCTCTGCAGGGCGCTCGCCGGCGCCGTCGCGAGCGTGAGCCTGACCCTGCCGCCGTCGCTCTCGTAACGGCCGGCGGGCCAGAACTGACCGTTGCTGGCAAGGCTGATCGTGTTCGGCCGCTGGCCGTCGAGCGCCGCCTTCAGCGGCATCCGGAAACCGGGCGCGGTCAGGGTCAGGTCGAAAGGCGAGAAGTACTGGATCGAGAGGTTCCAGGCGCCCGCCGGCAGCTCCAGTGCCTGCGCGGTCTCGGCCCCGGTGCCGAGGATGCTGCCTTCGTCCCAGGCGCCTTTGGGGCCGACCACCGCACCGGGGAAGAGCGAGGCGCGGCCGCGATTGGCGAGCAGGACGCGGACCTCCGGCGCCGCGCAGCCGGCGAGGGCGCCCGCCTCGGTCCCCTCGAGCAGCACGTGGCGGTCCTCCGGCGTCGGCCCGACCCGCTTCCAGAGCACGTAGGAGGGGGTTGCGGCGACGCGCTTGAAGTTGTTCGGCGCCTGGCTGTTCCAGGCGGCGCGGCCGGTGATCACGTATTTGAACCGTTCCAGGGTCCCGTGCGAGAAGGAGTCGAAGTCGATCGGGCTGTAGGCGTCGCCGGTGTCGAACGGCTTCTCCGGGTTGGGGGAGACGCCGGGGTCGGGGAACTCGACCAGCGGCACGTGCGTGTCCGCTCCCAGCAGCTCGTAGGCGGCGTAGCGATCCTGGCCCGCGTAGAGCACCGGCTGGCCGTGGACGATCGGCAGGAATGCCTTCAGCTCGCCGCCGTGCCCGGTCGGTCCGACGGGCGCGTCCCGCAGCACCAGCAGGCTCGAGTAGATCGCTCCGCCGACGAAGAGCACGGCGAGCACGGTCCAGCCCAGGCGCACCAATGCGGAGCGCGCTGGGGCGGGCGGTGGGGAGGGACTCGTCGGAGCAACAGCGGGAGGCTCCGGCGAGTCCCTCCCCACCGCCCGCCACGAGGGGAACTCCGAGAGGAGCGGGCGGATCGCTACGAGCATTGCGAGGGGCGCGGCGATCATCAGGGCCTTGGCCTGGGAGTAGTCGCCGCTGAAAGGGAGCGAGACGAGGTAGAGGACCGCGCAGGCGGCGAGGGCGATGGGGACCGTGAGTTCGCGGCGGCGCACCCACCAGGCGACGCCGGCGAGGAGGGCCAGGATCGCGATTGCGCCCGCCAGGCCGGCGAGGGGTGCCCCGCCGGCGGCGTCGAGGCGGTAGTTCGTGGTCGGCCAGATCCCCAGCGCCTCGAGCGGCGAGACCGGGCCGTAGGTGTTGCTGCCGGCGACTTTGTTGAAGCTGCTGGCGAAGCCGAAGGGACCGACCACGGTGGCGACGACCGCGATCCCGGCGAGGAGGAGGATCGATGCCAGCACCGCCGGCCGCAGCAGGAAACGCAGCAGCGCCCGCGGCCGCAATGCGCGCCGCACCGGCCGCTGGGTCAGGCTCCAGAGCACCGCGATCCCCAGCGGCCAGGCGATCCCGGCGAAGCTGTAGGAAAAGAAAATCCCACCGGCCAAGGCGAGGGGTGGGAGTGCGGCCGTCCATGCGCCCTCCCCAGACACAGCTCGCGGAGCTCGCTGTTGAGTGTCTGGGGAGGACGCATGGACGGCCACGCCGCCGCTCGTCTGGTCGATGCTCCTTAGGAAGAGGACGAAGGTGAGGACGAAGAGGGCCTCGGCGGTCTCCTTGAAGGCGGCCTGGGCGAAGTAGGAGGCGGCGAGGTAGGGGAGGGCGACAAGCGCCGCGGCGAGGGTGCGGCGCCCAGCCCCCAGCTCGCGCAGCGCTCCGAGGGCGGTCAGCCCGGTGAGCACGCCGATCGCGACGATCTCGCCGACGAAGGCCTGGCCCAGCCCGATCCCCGGAAAGGCGGCGGTCGCCACCGCCAATCCGTGCGGCCCCAGGGGATAGCCGGTGTCGGGCGCCGGGCCGAAGCCGCTGCGCAGCCACTCGGCCCAGGCCAGGTGCAGGCCGAGGTCGTTGTTGAAGCCGACCCCGAGCAGTCCCCAGCGACCGCTGACCGCGAACGGGATCGCCAGCACCGCCAGCACGACGAGGGCCACGGGCAGTCCCGCCCGCAGGGCTCCCGGCGCCTCGTAGGGAAGCCGCCAGGTCACGAGCGCCGCGACCACCATCAGTGCGACGACGCCGAGGGTGACGGTGGTCCCGTGCCCCGGCGCCCGCGCCAGCAGGCCACTCACCGCCAGCACCGCGGCGAGCCCGACCCCCGGCTCCAGCCAGGACCACGAGCGCCGTCCCGCCAGCGAGAGAATGGCGCGCCCGACCAGCAGCGAAGCGGCGCAGATCAGCGCCACCGAGGCGTAGGTCCCGATCATCAGGAGGGCAACTTATGGCAGCCGGGCGCGGGATGCCCGTCGCCGCCGTCTCAGATCTTCTCGGCCGCCCGCTCCAGGGTCGCGCGCAGGCTCTCGCCGCGCAACGGGTGCTCGTGCCCGGCGCCGACCACCCGCGGGTCGAGCGCCGCCAGCTTGCGCACCGATGCCTTTGCCTGCTCGTGGTCCCAGGCCCAGGCCGGGTGGGGGACGCTGGCCTCGCCCTCTGGCAGCGGTTTCAGCCGCGCCGAGTCGACCAGGTAGACGACGTCGCTGACCAGGGCGACCCGGTCGCTCTCGCGCCAGAGCCCGATCAGCCCCGGCGCGTGACCGGGGAAGTGGATGACCTCGAAGCCGGCGATCTCGTCGCCCTCGGCGACGGTCCCGGCGATCTTCACGGCGCCGCCGTCCCAGCGCCGCAGCAGGGTCGGGTAGAGCCAGCGCACCGGCGCCACCGGCAGCCGCGAGAGGTCCATGTAGGGAGCGATCGCGGCGTCGCTTTCGGCGTCGGCGACTTCGTCGGGGTGGCAGAAGACCGGCGCCCCCATATAAGGCGCGGTGCCGCGGTGGTCGGCGTGGGCATGGCCGAGCACGACTCGTTTGATGCCGCCGAGTTGCTCGCCCGCCCCCCGCGCCTTCTTGCGCATGCCCTTGGTCCCGGCGTCGAACTGGACGACTCCGTCGCCGTCCTCGAGGAAGTAGATGTTCATCGCGCCGCGGAAATCGCCCCGCAGCAGCCAGACCCCGTCGGCGACCTTCTCCAGACCCATGTCACAAGCCTACGCCCGGCTAGGGTTGCGCCGTGCCCTGGATCTGGAAAGCGGGGATGGTCGTGCTGATCGTCTGCCTCGCCGCCTCGATGGCGATCGCGATCGCGCGCCTGGCGACGACCCCGACGGAGACGATCGGCGCCGGCTTCCGCGGCCTGCCCGAGCGGCAGGCCGAACGTTTCGTGGTTCCTTAGTTACGGATCCGAGCGCAGGGGAGCCGGGCTCGGTTGGCCGCGTTAGTATCGACCGCGTTCAGCGACCGAGCAGAGGAGAGGCCGTGTTCACTCGCATCGTGGTTGGCACCGACGGGTCCGAGACGGCCGCGGAGGCGGTTCGGCAGGCAGTCGACCTGGCCAAGCTGGCGGGGGCGACGCTCAGCATCGTCAGCGCCTTCTCGCCGATCCCCGAGCGCAAGGTCAAGAGCCAGCGGCTCGACGCCCCGGCCGACGTCCAGTACGAGATCGGCCCGCGCGAGGACGTCAACCTGATCCTCGACGCCGCCGCCGCCGACGCCCGCAAAGAGGGGATCGAGGTGCAGACCCACCCGATCGAGGGCGACCCCGCGGAAGGGATCCTCAACGTCGCCGAGGAGACCAAGGCCGACCTGATCGTGGTCGGCAACAAGGGCATGACCGGCGCCCGCCGCTTCGTCCTCGGCAGCGTTCCGAACAACATCTCCCACCATGCCCCCTGCTCGGTGATCATCGTCAGAACGACCTGAGGCCGCCGGGCCCTCAGGGGGCGGGGAGCGGTCCCCATGGTTCGGTCGCGCGGCCGACGTCGATCAGGCCGGCACCCTGTTCGTAGGTGGGGAGGTTGAGGCTGCGGGCGGTGCGCCGGAGCTGCTTGGCGACGCCGTTGACGCGGGGTTTTGCCCCCTGCCCCGTCCCTGGGACGAAGCGCGGTCCGGCGTAGGCGTCGGCGGCGATCACCATCGCCGCGGCGCCGCTGACGTGGGCGGCGGCCATCGAGGTGCCGACGTAGTTGGAGGGGATCGCGAAGGTCTCGGTCGAGGGCGATTTCAGCGTCACCTGGTAGATCGGTCGGGCCGAGACCGACGGGCAGCCGGAGACCGGCGTCCCCCCGCCCGGCGCCAGCAGGTCGACCCCTGGCCCGGCCAGCGAGTAGTTGCCGAGGCAGCCTCCCTCGGTGGTGCCGCCGACGCCGATCACCCGCGGCCCGGTCGCCGGCTCCGAGACGCAGGTCTCCGAGCCGACGTTGCCGACCGAGGCGACGGTGACGACGCCGCGGGCGTAGGCCTCCCGCAGCGCTTCGTCGACCTCCGGCACCTTCTTGGCGCAGCCGAAGTTGAAGCTCATGTTGATCACCTGGGCGTGGTGGGCGACGGCGAAGCGGATCCCCTTGGCGATGTTGCTGGCCTGGCCGCGACCGTGCTTGTCCAGCACCCGCACCGGCATCAGCTTCGCCCGGTAGGCGAGGCCGGTGAGCGCGACCGCGTTGTCGGTCTTCTCGCCAATCGTGCCGGCGACGTGGGTGCCGTGCCCGTTTTCGTCCAGCGGCAGGCGGTCGTCGTCGATGAAGTCGTAACCCTTGACGAACTGGCCCGGGGCGAAGTCGGGGCTGCGGACGAACTTGCGCCCCTGGTCGCGGTAGGCGATGCCGGTGTCGAGCACGGCGACCGTCACTCCTTCGGCTCCCGCCCGCCCCAGTTCGTCGAGGTTGCGCCAGGCGTCGACCGCGTCGATGCCGCCGGGGGAGACCGGCAGCCGCGTCGTCGCGTCGCCGCTCCAGCCGAGGAAGTTCCACTGCTTGAAGGCCCAGTCGCCGGCGCTGGCGGCTGCTTCGGAGGCGCCGTCGAGGGTGCCGGGGTCGTTGGGGAGGACGAAGCCGGTGGGCACTTCGGTGGCCGAGGCGGTGGCGAGGTAGTCGGGCACGGCATAGGCGACCCGCGGGTCGCGCCGCAGCGCCGCCGCCGTCTCCGGCACGCTCACTCCCGCCCGCAGCGCCACGGCCCGGGCGCCGCGCTTGCCCTCGAACTTGACCACCAGCCGTCGCGGGACGAATTCGCGGGCGGGGGAGACCGCCGTCGCCGCGCTCGCCGTCGCGGCACCGGCGCCGAGCGCGGCGAGCAGCATCGTGGTTGCGAGTATCGGCAGCGGTCGTCTCATGATCGGTCGGCGCGTCGGAATCCCCGGATCCACGCGAGCCCTACAGCTAACACCGGCATGCCGATGAAGTTGTTGGCGGACATACTCCCGGATCGATGAGCGCGGACCCCGGATCGACCGACCGCGGCAACGCCGCTGCCGCCCACGAGCGGGGGATGGGCCTGGCACTCGAGCAGGCGCGCCTGGCCGAGGCCCGCGGCGACGTCCCGATCGGCGCCGCGATCCTCCGCGACGGCGAGCCACTTGCCCTCGCCGGCAACGAGCGCGAGCGGCGCCGGGACCCCACTGCCCATGCCGAGGTTCTCGCGATCCGTGCCGCCGCCAAGGCCCTCGGCGGCTGGCGGCTCCCCGGCACGACCCTCTACGTCACCCTCGAGCCCTGCGCGATGTGCGCCGGCGCGATCGTCCTCGCCCGCATCCCCACCGTCGTCATCGGCACCCCCGATCCCAAGGCCGGCGCCGCCGGCAGCATCCTCGACGTCCTCGCCGAGCCGGCCCTCAACCACCGCCCCAAGGTGATCTCGGGAGTTCGTCAGCAAGAGTGCGCCACGCTCCTCCGCAGTTTTTTCGCTTCAAGAAGACCTTCCACCGCGTGATAGGCGGGTCTACGTGGGGTGAAGCGTCTTGTACTTTTTGCCGCTTCGGCGCTGGGCGACAGCTTGCGGCGTCCCTCAAAAAAGTTAAGCGAAACCCCCACCCAGACCCGCCCAGCAACGGAGAGGGAGGGATTCGAACCCTCGAGGCGGGTTAACCCCGCCCACGCGATTTCCAATCGCGCTCCTTAAGCCGCTCGGACACCTCTCCAGGTGTCTCGGAAGCCTAGCTATTGAGCGGTTGCCCGGAGGGTCGCCGCATCGAGCGTGGGGGTCGCCGGCCGGTAGTCGTCGAGCGAGACCACGATCGCCTCGGACTCGAGCAGCGGCGGCGTCACGGGCCGGTGGCCGCGCAGGCGCTCGTGGCTGCAGACGACGTAGCACCACTCCATCAGCCGCAGGCGGGAGTCGGGGTCGATGTCGGCGATCGTGGCGCCGACCAGGAAGCGGCTCTCGGCCTCGCGGCAGCTGCGCACCTCGACCTGGGCGCTGACCTCGTGCACGGCCCCGGTCGCGTCGGCCAGCTGCAGCAGCAGCGCCGGGCGGTCGCCGATCGCCAGCGGCGCCTCGGCCACCAGCCCGACCCCGGAGGCGCTGGCGTCGACCAGCCGCGCCGGCACGTGGCCGGCGTCGGAGAAGCAGTGGGCCTCGGCGTCGCCCTCGAAGCGGTAGACGAGCCGGCGCTGGCGCCGGCGCCCGACCGCGAACAGGGTCGTCAGCAGCCGCCGCAGCTCGAACAGGCCCAGCAGCGGCACGATAACCATCGCGATTCCGGGCATGTCCGGCAGCGGCCCGACCCCGACCAGGTCGAGCAGTCGCATGACCGTCCCGGTCGCCAGCAGGACGGTGCAGAAGAGGACCAGGCGCAGCTTGCGCACGGCGTCGAGGCCGCCGCCGTCGGCGCCCTGCTTCGGCGTCACCTTGAACGCCGTCTTGCCTGGGCGGACGATGCAGCGCAGTGCCCGCGTGTAGATCTCCATCGTCAGCAGCTCGTAGTGGGCGGTCTCGGGGATTCGCATGTAGCCGCGGGCCAGGGCCGAGCCGGCGCCGAGGTTGAGCAACAGCGAGGGCAGCCAAAGGGCGGCCAGCGCCGCGACGCTGATCTTCAGCGGCAGCGCCCCGGTCCACAGCACCAGTCCCAGCGTCACCAGCAGCAACAGCCGCATCGGCGGCGCCAGGTAGGCGAGCAGGCTGGCCAGGTAGGAGAGCCGCTGCAGCGGCTTCAGCTCGCGCGCCCGCAGCGGCGACTCGGGCAGGCTGAAGACGGCGAGGTTGCCGCGGGCCCAGCGGTCGCGCTGCAGCAGGTAGCCATCGAGGTCGTGCGGCGCCAGGCCCTGGACCAGGACCTCGTCGTGGTAGCGCGTGATCCAGCCGCCGCGCTGCAGCCGGATCGTCGTGTGGAAGTCCTCGGCGATCGTCTCGGTTGCGACGCCGCCGATCGCGAGCAGCGCGTGGCGGTTGATCAGTGCCGCCGAGCCGCACCAGTAGACGGCACCGTGGCGGTCCTTGCCCGGGCAGACCACCCGGTAGAAGAGCGACTGCTCATGGCGACCGACGGCGTAGTGCTGGGCCGAGTCGTGGTTGAAGAAGTCGTGCGGGGTCTGCACCAGCGCCATCCGCTCGTCGTCGAAATAGCCGACCAGGGCATCGAGTGCGTCCGGCATCGGCACGTGGTCGGCGTCGAGCATCAGCACCAGGTCGCCCTCGGTCCGCGGCAGCGCCGCGTTGAGGTTGCCGGCCTTGGCGTGGGAGTTGTCGTCACGGACCAGGTACCGGGCCCCGGCCAGCTTCGCCATCGCCTCCATCTCCGGCCGCCGCCCGTCGTCGAGCAGGTAGGTGGTGTGGGGATAGGTGAGCGCCCGGCACCCGGCCAGCGTTGCCATCACGACCTCGACCGGCTCGTCGTAGGTGCAGACATAGACGTCGACGCTCCGCCCCGCCGTCGCCGCCGGCCGCACCGCCGCCGGCCGCGACCAGGAGAACCAGGTGAGGATCGCCAGCGCGTAGATCCCGTAGAGCTCGGTCGCCAGCAGCATCGCGAAGAGGAAAGGGTTGGCCCCTTCGCCGCTCCAGCCGATCCGCCAGGTCAGGTAGCCCGCGCCCCAGATCAGCGCCGTCAGCGCCAGCCCCCGCAGCAGACGGGGATGGCGATCGAAGAATCGCCCCGCCCGGGTCTGCTCGCTGCCGTCCACACAGGATGATCGGCCGTTTGGGCGAATCCCTTAGGGCCTGAACGGTTCTAGGCAGGTCGTCCACTGAGCTTGACCCAGACCGGGCGGCCTGGGAGACCCATCCAGTCAGTCTCAACCAAACAAGGAGATTCCCTTGAAGCAGATTCGCAAACGGCTCACGTACGCGAACGTGATGTCGTCGATAGCCGTCTTCCTCGTGCTCGGAGGAGCAACGGCCCTTGCCGCATCGCAGCTCGGCAAGAACAGCGTTGGCACCAAGCAGCTGAAGAAGAACGCGGTGACCGCCGCGAAACTGAAGAACAGCGCGGTCAGCACCGCCAAGCTCGCCAATAAATCGGTGAACGGGACGAAGATCGCCGATGGCAGCGTCACCGGCGCCGACATCAATCCGAGCACGCTCGGCACGGTGCCGAAAGCGACCGACGCGACGAACGCCACCCACGCGACGAACGCCACCCACGCGACCAGTGCCGATTCTGCCTCCGGCCTCACCACGCTGCCGTCCGGAAAGTCGGAGTCCGGCTTCTACGCCAGTGGCGGCGGCGAATCGGCCAGTGGCTACATCGCCGACGGGATTACCTTCCCGCAGCCGCTCGCGTCGTCAATCCCGGAAGGCAACGTCGAATGGCTCCGTGAAGAAGAAACCTCACCGAGCTGTCCGGGAGTTGGCCAGGCCGCGCCCAATCACGTCTGCCTCTACGACAACGAGGAGTCCGAAGTCGACCTCTGCTGCATCTATGACTTCGAATTCAATGATCCAGCGGCCGACAAAAACGGGTTCATCATCTACTGGGAACCCACCGAAGAAGGCTCCTACGTCAGTGGGCAGTGGACGGTGACCGCTCCCTGATCTCGAACGAGGGTGCCGGCCGGCCGCGCCTCCCCACTAGGTGAGGCGCGGCGGCCGCCCTAGCTAGGATTTCGTCTTGTCCCGGAGGGGTGCCGGAGCGGTTGAACGGGGCAGTCTCGAAAACTGTTGGCGTCGCAAGGCGCTCGTGGGTTCGAATCCCACCCCCTCCGTTTCCCGGCGTCATGACGGCGCCGGGAGAGCCGTGACCCGCTTCCTCAATCTCGAGAAGGACGCGATTCGACTCGAGGCTGGTCCCCATCCGTTTCCGCTACGGCCCAGACGGCGACCGGCGGCGGCACCAGCAGCAGTGCCAGGGTGAACAGCTCGGCGATCGCGTCGGCGGTGTTGAAGCCGGCGAGGTGGCCGGCGTGGAAGCAGAGGTGGATGGCGGCGGTCAGCAGCCAGGCGACCGAGACCGCCCGCACCAGCGTGCGCCCCAGCGTCCACGCAGCCCAGCCGAAGAGGACGGCGAAGCCGAGGTAGAGGCCGCCGACGTCGGTGACCAGGTGCTCGTTGTAGGGCGGCAGCAACTCGACCCAGTGGGCGAGGAATGGGAAGTCGTCGTAGAACGTGCGCGGCAGCACCGCCGCCGTCAGCCCGATTGCCAGGGCCGAGACGAAGAGGAAGCCCAGCGCCGCCCGCGCACTCCGTGGCGATCGCATCGGTGCAGCATAGGTCCCGCGTGCGCCGCGGGACCCGACGGCGAGCGCTCAGCCCGGCGCCACTGCCAGCTCCTCGCTGGCGGCCTCGTGCCCCTCGAACGGCAGCACCAGGAAATACATCATCGAGGGCAGGAGGGAGTCGAAATCCTTCAGCTCGCCCTTGTTGAGCCGTGAGTAGAGCAGAGCTTCGATGCCGCCGACGATGCCCGCGGCGGTGACCGGCGAGTAGGAGGGAACGCCGGGGAGCAGCTCGCGGACCTGGGCGTCGATGCAGTCGGCGAAGTGGTCGAGCAGGTCGTCGCGGCGCAGCACCGCCTCGGCGCTGGCGGCACGAGCCTCGACGATCAGGGTCCGGGCGGCGTCAGCTTCGGTGGCGGCGAAGTGGAGGATCGTTTCCAGGCCGAAGCGCAGCCGGTCGCGCAGGTTGTCGTCTCCCTTGCGGACGGCGGCGGCGACCCGGTCGCGCAGGCGCGCGGCGGTCGCGTCGAAGGCCGCGAGGAAGCAGGCTTCTTTGTTGGCGAAGTGCTCATAGAAGGTGGGGCGAGAGACACCGGCCCGCTCGATCACGTCCTGGACGTTGGTTTCGCGGTAGCCAAGCTCGGAGGCGGCCCGTAGCATCGCCGCGATCAAGCGCTCGCGCTGGACGGCGCTGACCAGGTCCGACGGCAGCTTGCGGACCCCGGAGGGAAACTTCCCGTCGCTGCTGCTGAGAAGCTGTACGGCAGCGTTGACCTGGCCTTCTGGCCATTGGTCGCCGATTGCGGCGACCAGCTTCTCCTCGCTCAGTTGAATTCGATCGATTGGCACTGGAAAACCCCTACGTTTCCAAAAAGAACGCTTGAAGTTCCCTCACGGTACCAGAAGAGTTACTGTCGTGCGGGCGTTTTTCCGCGGCCCGGCTATTGTTCCCATCATGCTCCCACCCCCAAGCAGGGGAGCCCAGGTGAAGCCGACTCGGCCCGTGCTTCCACGAGAGTTCGTTGCAGTTCGCAAGCGTCGCCGCATCATGGATGCAATGGCGGAGCTCACCGCGGAACAGGGCTATGACGCGACCAAGATCGCCGACATCGTTCGGCGTGCCGGGGTAGCCCGCAAAACGCTCTACGACAACTTCGACGGTAAGGAAGAGGTCTTCCTCGGCGCCTTCGACAGCGCGGTCGACGAGGTGGCAACCCGGATCGACGAGGTTTGCGCGGCCGCCGGCGAGGATCGGGTCGATCGCGTCACTGCCGGCTTTGACGTTTTTCTCGGTTACGTAGCGGAAAACCCGGCGATCGCCCGGATGTGCATCGTCGAGGCGATGTCGGCGACCCCCGCCTCGGCGGCGCGGTACGACGCCGCGGTCGAGCGGTTCGTGGAGTTGCTCCGCCGCAGCGCTCCGTCCGGTTCGGGACTGCCGGAGACGACCGAGGAGACTCTGGTGGGAGGTGTGGCCTGGATCCTGCACCAGGAGATTCGCCGCGGTCGGGCCGAGCAGGCACTCGACCTGATGCCCCAGCTACTGGACTTCGTTCTTTCGCCGTACCTGGGTGTAGGCAGACAAAAGCCCTGACCGCGAGGCGAAAGTGACAGTACGGTGACAGACTCCAATAGTTAATGGAGCGACTTCCCCGCGGACGACACGGCCTTTCCCCTGAGTTTGTTGCGCAGAATCAGCGTCAACGGCTGATCGCCGGGCTGACCGAAGCGCTCTACCAAGTGGGGTATCAGAAAACCACTGTTTCCCTGATCGGCGAACGCGCCTCGGTCTCCAAGAGTGACTTCTACAAACATTTCCAGAGCAAGGACGAGTGCTTCTTCGCCGCCTACGAAGAGGCGATAGAGCAGATCCGCAAAGAGGTCGTCGACGCCTGTGCCCGCAACGAGGGTTCCGAGTGGGCGCTGCGTGCGCGCGGCGGGATCGCTGCCCTGCTCACCCTCCTCGCGAGCAATCCCGCCCTCGCCAGCCTCTCCCTGGTCGAGGGCCTGCGCGCGGGCCGCGGCGTCTACGACCGCTACCAGGCGGCGGTCGAGAGCTTCGTCCCGCATCTGCGCCGGGGAGCGCCCGACGCGCCGGACGGCGGCCCCGTGCCGGCGGCAACCGACGAGGCCGTGGTCGGCGGCATCGCGTCGCTGCTGGGTCGACGCGTGCTCGCCGGCGAGGCGGAGCAGATCGACGAGCTGCTTCCCGACGTGCTCGAGTTCGCGCTCACGCCCTACCTGGGCGCCGCGGAGGCGAGGCGAATAATCTCTGCTGGATGAGTGAGCCGACGCCTGGCGTCTTTCCCTCGCAGGAGCTGAACCAGGCGATCGAGGCGGGCTGGGTCAGCTCCGGCGACTACCGCATCCGCCCCGAGGCGATCCAGCCGGCCAGCATCGACCTCCGCCTCGGCGACTTCGCCTGGGCGCTGCGCTGCTCGTTCCTCCCCGATGTCAACTCCACGGTCGAGGAGAAGACCGAGGGCCTCGCCTTCCAGAAGGTCGACCTGCGCGACGGTGCCGTGCTCGAGCGCGACCGGCCCTATCTGGTGCCGCTGATCGAGGAGCTGGCGCTGCCCGAGGACGTCCGTGCCAAGGCCAACCCGAAGAGCTCGACCGGCCGCCTCGACGTCTTCACCCGCGTCATCACCGACCGTCACCACCGCTTCGACGACATCCGCGCCGGCTACCGCGGCAAGCTCTACCTGGAGATCGTCCCGCGCTCCTTCGCGATCCAGGTCAAGACCGGGCTCTCGCTCAACCAGCTGCGCCTCGCCCGCGGCGACGTCCGCCTCGGCGACGCCGAGATCGTCGCCCTGCAGGACGATTCGCCGCTGCTCTACATGGACTCCGAGGCGGTGCCGAAATCGGACCTCGCGGTCTCCGACGGCCTCTTCCTCAGCCTCGACCTCTCCGGGCCGGGCGACCGCACGGTCGGCTACCGGGCGAAGAAGAACAGCCTGCCGGTCAACCTCGCGAAGATCCGCGCCTACCGCTGGAACGACTACTGGGACCCGGTCTTCCCCGAGGCCGGCGGCCGCGTCGTGCTCGAGCCGGAGATCTTCTACCTGTTGCTCTCCGCCGAGGGCGTCTGCATCCCGCCCCAGATCGCGGCCGAGATGATGGCCTACGACCCGACCGCCGGCGAGTTGCGCACCCACTACGCCGGCTTCTTCGACCCCGGCTTCGGCTACGACCCGGCGGGGGAGAGGCACGGCAGCCGCGCGGCGCTGGAGGTGCGCGCCCGCGACGTCTCCTTCATGGTCGAGCACCGCCAGCCCGTCTGCAAGCTCGGCCTGGAGCGCATGGCGGCCCCGGCCGAGCGCCTCTACGGGTCCGACTTGAACTCCAACTACCAGGGCCAGGTAACGATGCTCAGTAAGCATTTCGCTGAGCAGACGGCGGGCGCGGGACGGGGAGAGGGGGACGGAGGCCCCTCTCAAAACACTCAAGCGCGGCGCTAGCCGCGCGTTTTGAGAGGGGCCTCCGTCCCCCTCTTTGCCGCGCTCTCCCCCGACTCCCGCAGCAGACCCTGCACGCGCTTGCGGCGGGCGACCAGCTCGGCTTCGAGCTTGGCGATCTCGTCGCGGCGACGGCGGACCAGCTCCAGCTGCAGGGCGGTGTAGGTCTGGGACTGCTCGAGGATCTGGCGGCGGCGGACCGGATCCTCGACGCCGCCGTGCCACTCGCGGCGCAGGGCGGCGCGGGCGTCCTCGGCCTCGACCAGCTCCTTCAACTCCTCGAGGGAGACGCCGAGCAGGTCCTTCAGCCGCAGCAGGTCGGTGAGCCGCTCGACGTCGGCCTCGGCGTAGCTGCGATGGGCGCCCGGCTCGCGTCCACCGGCCACCGGCAGCAGCCCGATCTCCTCGTAGTAGCGAATCGTCCGCGGCGTCGTCCCGGCCAGCTTCGCGACCTCGCCGATCCGCAGCTCGCCCGGCGCGCTCATGGCGTCGCCTCGATCTCCTCGGAGATCGCTTCCTCGATCGAGCGCGCGGGGGAGCGGCGGCGCTCGCCCACCTCGGCGGGCGCGCTCTCGTCGCGCGGGCGCAGCAGCGAGACGCCGGCCCCGACCACCGAGGTCGCCGCCAGCACCCACAGCGCCGTGTGCATGTTGGCGATGAAGGGGTCGAGCTGAGCGCTGCCGAGACCCGAGGCGAGCCCGGAGAAGATCTTGAAGAGGACCGGTTTCGGCACCGCGGCGGTGACGATCGCCAGCACGAAGGCGATCGAGATCACGGCGCCGGTGTTCTGCAGCATCGTCCGCGCGCCGGCGGCGATGCCGCGGCGCGCGGTCGGCACCGTGCCCATCATCGCCGCCGTGTTGGGCGAGTTGAACATGCCCGAGCCGATCCCGACCAGGCCCAGCCAGAGGCCGCCCTGCCAGTAGGCGGAGTCGGCCTGCAGGGTCGTCATCAGGGCCAGGCCGATCGCGGTGACCAGCATCCCCAGGGCGGCCAGCACGCGCGAGCCGTGGCGGTCGGCCCAGATCCCGGCCAGGGGAGAGGCGACCAGCATCCCGATCGCCATCGGCGCCAGCTTGATCCCGGCCGTGATCGGGTCGTCCCCCTGGGCCCCCTGGTAATAGAAGACGAAGATGAACATCAGCGCGAAGCGCGAGAGCCCGTTGATGAAGGTCGCCCCGGAGGCGGCCGCGAAGAGGCGGTTTTGGAAGATCGAGAGGTCCAGCATCGGCGCCTTGCCGCGGTGCTCGATCAGCACGAACAGCGGTAGCAGGACCGCCGCGACCGCCAGGCTGGCGATCACCAGCGAGTCGTCCCAGCCGGAGATGCCGCCGCGCGAGATCCCGTAGACGAGCCCGGTCAGGCCGACGACGAAGGTCAGGGTGCCGCCGAGGTCGAGGCCACGGACGGCGTCACGCTGGGAGAGCTCGCGCAGGATCAGCGAGGCCCAGAGCGCCCCGGCCAGGGCCAGCGGCACGTTGAACCAGAAGACCCAGTGCCAGGAGATCGCGACCAGGGCGCCGCCGAGCACCGGTCCCAGCACCAGCCCGATCGCGGCGACCATCGTGTTCGTGCCCATCGCCAGTCCCAGCTGCTCGCGCGGGAAGGCATCGGTGACCAGGGCGGGACCGTTGGCGAAGATGAAGGCCCCGCCGACTCCCTGCAGGATCCGCCAGAGGATCAACTGGGTGCCGTCGGCGGCGAAGCCGGCGCCGAGCGAGGCGGCGGCAAAGACGACGAAGGCGCCGACGAAGGCGTTCTTGCGGCCGAACAGGTCCGAGAGCCGGCCCGCCGTGAGCACCAGCACGGTCGAGGAGATCATGTAGGCGAGGATCACCCAGACCAGTTCCAGCAGGCTGGTCCCGAGCGCCCGCTCGAGGTCCGGCAGGGCGATGATCAGCGTCCCCGAGTTGGTCGCGACCAGGAGCATCCCGAGGCTGGTGCAGGAGAGCGCCCACCACTTGTAGTGCTCGTGGTCGGCGGCCACCCCCGCGCCTCCGCTAAATCTCTTTCTTACGTTCACGTCAATTAGCTTAGCAACCGGCGCGCGTCTGCTTTTACCCGTCCAGAGGACGGGTTGGAGCAGACGCAGGGCTGATCTAGGATCAGACCGTGGCTAAGCGCACCTGGCACGTCTACCTCTCGGGGGAGATCCACTCCGACTGGCGCGAGCGGATCGAAGCCGGGACCCGCGAGGCCGGCCTGCCGGTCTCCTTCTCGGCCCCGGTCACCGACCACCCGGCCTCCGACGACGCCGGAACCGGCACCCTGGGAGAGGAGCGGGACTCCTTCTGGCGCGATCACAAGGGCGCCGGCGTCAACGCGATCCGCACCCAGACCCACATCCGCGAGGCCGACCTCGTCGTCGTCCGCTTCGGCGACAAGTACCGGCAGTGGAACGCCGCCTTCGACGCCGGCTTCGCCGCCGCCCTCGGCAAGCCGATCGTCACCGTCCACGACCCCGATCTCGACCACGCGCTGAAGGAGGTCGACCGCGCCGCCCAGGCGACCGCGCGCGAGTCCGAGCAGGTCGTCGACGTGCTCCGCTACGTGATTCGCGGCGAGCTGCCCGCTTAGGGCCTGGCGAGCCGGCCGCCCAAGGCATAGGGTGAACGCGTGGCCGCCGCCGACAACAACGCGACGATCGAGCGCTTCTACGCCGCGTTTGGAGAGTGCAACGGCTCGGCAATGACCGCCTGCTACGCGCCCGGCGCGCACTTCCGCGACCCCGCCTTCGGCGACCTCGAAGGCGACGACGTCGGCTCGATGTGGCGGATGCTGACCGGCCGCGCCACCGACCTCGAGATCGAGCTGCGCGAGCACGAGGCCGGCGAGGACGGCGGCAGCGCTCACTGGATCGCCCGCTACACCTTCTCCACCGGCCGTCCCGTCGTCAACGACGTCCAGGCCCGCTTCCGCTTCGACGAGGCCGGCCGGATCGTCGACCACGTCGACGACTTCGACTTCCGCCGCTGGGCCAAGCAGGCCCTCGGCGCCAAAGGCACCCTCGTCGCCTTCCTGCCGCCGCTGCGGGCAAAGGCGCGCGCCCAGGCCCTCGGCCAGCTCGAGGACTTCAAGCGCGACGAGACCGGCTCCAGCATCTAGTTCCGCCGCAGCCCATGCGAACGTATGTTCGTGCGTTGGGACGAACAGCGAGTCGAGAACGATCTGCGGTTGCCCGGAGTCGGCGACGGCACCGTCACCCGCACCTTCGACGCCCCCGAGGCGATGGGGATCAACTTCCACGAGGTCCGCGCCCGCTCGGCGCTGAACCACGTGCCCGGTGACCGCTACGGGTTCAGCCACACGATCAACCAGTACAGGGGATGCATTCACGCCTGCGTTTACTGCTTCGCTAGGCGCACGCACACCTATCTGGAGATGAACGCCGGCCGCGACTTCGAGCGCGAGATCGTCGTCAAGGTCAATATCCCGGAGCTGCTGCGAGCGGAGCTGGCGCGGCCGGGGTGGAAGCGGGAGCTGGTGGCGCTGGGGACGAACACCGATCCCTACCAGTGGGTCGAGAGCCGCTACCGGATGATGCCGGAGATACTCGAGGCGCTGGAGGCGGCGCGGACGCCGGTCTCGATCCTGACCAAGTCGCCGCTGGTGATGCGCGACGTCGAGATCTACGCGCGGATGGCGAAGACGCTGCCGGTCTCGGTCAACCTCTCGGTCCCGACCCTCGACGAGGACGCCTGGCGGGCGACCGAGCCGCACACCCCCAGCCCCGCCGCCCGCCTCGACGCGGTTGCCGAGCTGCGCCGCCGCGGCATCGACTCCGGCGTCCTCATCGCGCCGCTGATGCCCGGCATCAACGACCACCCCGACCAGGTCCGCCCGATCGTCGAACGCGCCAAGCAGGCCGACGCGACCTTCCTCGGCGGCGTCGCCCTCCATCTCCGCGACGAGGTCAAGGACGTCTTCTTCGCCTGGCTCGAGGCCAAACGCCCCGACCTCCTCCCCCGCTACGAGGCCCTCTACAAAGGCCGCGCCTACATGCGCCCCGAGCAGCGCAAGCAGACGAACCGCGCCCTCAAAGGCTGGGGTCGCAACCGCCTGCGCAGATCCCTCGCCGACCGCTCCGACGGGCCACCGACGGCGGGCCCGGCAACACCGGCGCCCCGTCCCGAAGCCCCACCCCAGAGCTCGCTTTTTTGAGCATCTAGTCGGAGACGATTCTCCGGCGGGTGGGGTGGGGGATGCCGCCACGACAGGACCCGCCGGCCTAACCGCCTTCGTCTAATTGCTCGAACTTGCATTCGGCCGGCGCTTTGTCCTCCCGGAAGGCGTGGAACCGCGCCCCGTGCCTGATTCGCCCGGACGCCGCATGGTCGTACCCGACCTCGATCACCAGCTCCGGCCGCAGCTCCACCCACCCGAGGTCACGCCCGCCCGTCCACCGGCTCGGCTCCGCGCTTCCGCTCTCGCCGGTCTCCAGTGGCGCCAGCATCGCCCGCATGCTCCGTTTCGCCGCCGCGCTGAAGCCGGAGATGTGGCCGACCGAGCGCAGCTCCCCGCCGTCGTAGAGGCCGAGGATCAGCGAGCCGACCGTGCCCTCCTCTTTGCCCGGCCGCCAGCCCATCACCACGCAGTCGATCGTGCGCTCGCGCTTGACCTTCGCGAACCCCTTGCGCTTGCCGGGGATGTAGGGCGCATCGAGCTGCTTCGCCATCACGCCCTCGATGCTGCCCAGCCACTTTTCCGCCTGGGCGGTCTCGGGCGTCAGCGGCGTCAGCTCCAGGCCGGCCGTCGCCGCGATCGCCTCTAGCCGCGCCCGCCGCTCGCCCAGCGGCGTCTCCAGCAGCGACTCCTCGCCCTCGGCCAGCAGGTCGAAGACGACGTACTCGGCCGGGATCTCCTGCGCCAGTCGCTCGATTCGCGACTGCGCCGGATGGATCCGTTCCTGCAGGGCGTCGAATTCGAGGTTGCCGTCGACGTCGCGGATCACCAGCTCGCCGTCCAGCACCCAGCGCCCCGGCGCGAACTCCAGCTCCGGGAAGTAGCGGGCCAGCTCTTTGCCGCCGCGCGACTGGACGTAGGTCTCCTCGCCGTCGACGAAGACGATCGCGCGGAAGCCGTCGAGCTTCGGCTCGTACGCCCACTCCTCGCCGACCGGCAGCTGTTTGCGGGTCAGCGCCAGCTGCGGCTTGATCGGCGGCGAGAGCGGCAGATTCATACGGGACCAGGTGAAGGTTGTGCGCTTGCCGGGGTCATAGCAGCGCTAAGTGCTCCCGGCGGCCGCGCGCCGGGCCCGACTCTCGCGGGGATCTGGGATCGGCACCGCTGCCAGCAGTTTCTTCGTGTAGTCGTCGCTCGGGTGCTCGCAGACCTGGTCGGCCGTCCCCTGCTCGACGATCTTGCCGTGGTGCATGACCGCGATCCGGTCGGAGATGTGGCGGACGACGCCGATGTCGTGGGCGACGAAGAGATAGGTGAGGCCGAGCTCGTCCTGGAGGTCGTCGAGCAGGTTGACGATCTGCGCCTGGATCGAGACGTCGAGGGCGGAGACCGGCTCGTCGGCGACCACCAGCTTCGGCTTCAGGGCGATCGCGCGGGCGATCCCGATCCGCTGGCGCTGACCGCCGGAGAACTCGTGCGGGTAACGGTCGTAGTGCTCGGCGGCGAGGCCGACCCGGTCGAGCAGCTCCCGCACCTGCTTGCGCAGATCCGCGCCGGAGGCGACCCCCTGCAGCTTCAGCGGCTCGCCGACGATCTGGCCGACCCGCTTGCGCGGATTCAGCGAGGCATACGGGTCCTGGAAGATCATCTGCATCTCGCGCCGCAGCGGCCGCATCTGCCGGCGCGAGAGACCGGCGATCTCCTGTCCCTCGAAGCGGACCGATCCCGAGGTCGGCGCCAGCAGCTGCAGCATCGCCCGGCAGACGGTCGACTTGCCGCTGCCGGACTCGCCGACCAGCCCCAGCGTCTGGCCGCGGGGGACGCTGAAGCTGACTCCGTCGACCGCCCGCACCTGATCGACCTCGCGGTCGATCAGCAGGCCCTGCTTGATCGGGAAGTGCTTGACGAGGTCGGTGACCTCGACCAGTGGCTCGCCGCCGGCCATCAGGCCGGTGCCTCCAACCCGATCCGGCCGCCGACCTCGCGCTTCGCCCGCTTCTGCTCGGGGCTGAGCCAGCAGCGATCGCAGTGCGACGAGGAGTCGGGGACCCGGGCCTCGAGCGGCGGCATCTGCGGGCATTTGGAGAACTCGTGCGGGCAGCGGGGTCGGAACGAGCAGCCCTGCGGCAGCGAGAGCAGCGACGGTGGGGCGCCGCTGATCTGCGGCAGTCGCTTCGGCCGCGGTCGGTCGAGCCGGGTCAGCGACCCGAGCAGTCCCCAGGTGTAGGGATGCTGGGGGTCGTAGAAGATCTCGTCCAGGGTCCCTTCCTCGACCACCCGGCCCGCGTACATCACCATCACCCGGTCGGCGACCTCGGCGACGACGCCGAGGTCGTGGGTGATCAGGATCGTCGCCACCCCGCGCTCACGGTTGAGTCGCTCCAGCAGGTGCAGGACCTGGGCCTGGATCGTCACGTCGAGCGCGGTGGTCGGCTCGTCGGCGATCAGCACTTCCGGTTCCAGCGCCAGCGCCATCGCGATCATCGCCCGCTGCCGCATGCCGCCGGAGAATTCGTGTGGGTAGTCGTCGACCCGGCGCTCGGCGTCGGGGATCCCGACCGAGTCCAGCAGCTCCACCGCCCGCGCCCGCCCCTCGGTCTTGGAGACGTCGCCGCGGTGGGCCCGGATCGCCTCGACGATCTGATCGCCGAGCCGGTAGACCGGGTTGAACGAGGTCATCGGGTCCTGGAAGACCATCCCGATCCGCTCGCCCCGGACCTTGCGCAGCTCGGCGTCGCTCGCGTCGAGCAGCTCGACCTCGCCCAGCTTCACCGAGCCGCCGATCTCGGCGTTGGGCGAGCGGGTGAGGCCGAGGATCGTCTGCGCGGTGACGCTCTTGCCGGATCCCGACTCGCCGACGATCGCCAGCACTTCGCCGCCGGCGAGGTCGAAGTTGACCCCGTCGACCGCCTGCAGCAGCCCGCCTTCGGTCGCGAAGCCGACCCGCAGGTCCCTGGCGGAGAGCAGCGCGCCGGGGCTCACCGGGCCGAGCTCCCCAGCCGGATCCGCGGGTCGAGGTAGGCGTAGACGACGTCGGTGAGGGCGTTGAAGAGGACGACGAAGAAGGCGCCGAAGATGGTGATCGCCAGCAGCGGCGGCAGGTCGAGGTTGGTGATCGATTCGGCCGCGTACTGGCCGACCCCGCCGAGGCTGAAGATCACTTCGGTGATGATCGCCCCGCCGAACAGGGTCGCCCCGAAGTCGAGCCCGAAGAGGGTGATGATCGGGATCAGCGAGTTGCGCAGAACGTGCCGGATCATGATCCGGCGCTCGTCGAGGCCCTTGGCGCGGGCGGTGCGGACGTAGTCCTCGCGCATCACGTCGAGCATGTTGGAGCGCAGCACGCGGCTGTAGAAGCCGATGTTGAGGATCGCCAGCGTGAACCAGGGCAGCAGCAGGTGGTAGGCCCACTGGATCGGGTCTTCCAGCAATGGCACGTAGCCACTCGCCGGGAAGAGTTCGATCTTGTAGGTGAGGAAGTAGAGGAAGAGGGTGGCGATCAGGAAGACCGGGATCGAGATCCCGCCGACGGAGCCGACGGTGAGGGCCCGGTCGAGCCAGCCGCCGGCCCGAGTCGCCGAGAGGAAGCCGAAGAGGATGCCGAAGGAGAGCCAGATCACGGCAGCGCCGATGGCGAGCGAGAAGCTGGCCGGTATCCCTTCGACGATCCGTTCGTCGACGTTGAGCTGGTCCCCGTAGGAGATCAGTTCGCCGGTGAAGATCTTCTTCATCGTCTCGAAGTACTGGACCGGCAGCGGTTCGTCGAAGCCCCAGTCCTTTTCGATGCTCTTGACCAGGGTCGGGGTCGCGTTCTTGCCGGCCAGGCGCTGGGCGGGGGGCGAGTTGGGGATCAGGTTGAAGATCGCGAAGGTGAGGACGGAGACGGCGAACAGCACCAGCACCATCCCGGCCAGGCGCCTGACGACGAAGCGGGCCATCAGATCGCCCCTCCCGCGGCCGACTCGGCCGCCTCGGCCCGGGTCAGCCGCACTTTCGAGCGCGGGTCGAGGGCGTCGCGGAGGCCGTCGCCGAAGACGTTGAGCGAGAGCACCGTGAGCAGGATCAGGATCCCCGGGGCGAAGGCGAGCAGCGGCGAGGTGTAGATCGATTCGGTCCCGAGCGAGACCATTTTCCCCCAGGAGGAGTTGGGCGGCTGCACGCCGGCGCCGAGGAAGGAGAGCGAGGCCTCGAGCAGCATGTTGTTGGCGATGTTGAGGGTGAAGAAGACGATCACCGTCGACCAGAGGTTGGGCAGCAGCTCGCCGAACATGATCCGCAGCGACCCCGCCCCCTGAGCGACCGCCGACTCGACGAACTCTTTCTCCCGCATCGCCAGCACCTCGCCGCGGATCGGCCGCGCCATGTAGGGCGTGTAGACGACGGCGATGATCAGGATCGGGATCCAGATCGAGTTCCCGGACAGTTCCAGCGGGCCGATCTTAAGCCCGCCGACCGCGAGCGCGGTGCCGAGGGCGATCCCGAGGAGGACGACGGGGAACGACCAGATCACATCGAGGGTGCGGGTGATGATCCCGTCGGTCCAACCCTTGTAGTAGCCGGCCAGCAGTCCCAGGATCGTGGCCAGGACCGTCGTGATCAGGGCCGAGGTGAGGCCGATGAAGAGCGAGGTGCGGCCGCCGTACATCAGCCGCACCATCTCGTCACGGCCGAGCCCGCTATCGGCGCCGAGGAAGAATCTGCCGCCGGCGCCGAACCAGACCGGGCCGATCGGCTTGCCTTCGACGTCGACGACTTCGCGCTTTTCGCCGTCGACGGTGATTTTCTCCGTGGTATGGGTCGTGTTCGGGCCGGTGTGCGCGACGTGGTTCGCCCACAGCGGCGCCGCCAGGACGAAGACGACGATCAGCCCGAAGAGGGCGAGCGAGGCCAGCGCCAGGCGGTTGCGCCGCAGTCGCCTGTAAGCGAGGTACCAGGGGTTGTGCCCCTCGGCGTCGACTGCGGCCGGCGCGGCGGGGAAACCTTCGTCCGGCTCCCCCGACGGGAGAGCCGGATCCGGCTGGGGCTCGAGCGCCACGCTCCTATTCTGACCCGGCGCTCGGCCGCCTACTTGAATTCGAAGCTGGTCAGGTACTGGCCGAAGGTCGAGTTGAAGATGACGTTTTCGAGGTTGATCGCGCTGGAGACGAGGGTCGAGAGCGTCCGCGTCCCGTACGGGGCCCACGGCGCTTCTTCCATGTATTCCCGGTCGAGCGCCGCGTACGCCTTTTCCTGTTCCGGGCCGAGCTGTTCTTCGCCGAGCCTGGCGATCTCCTTGTTGAACTTCGGGTTGTCGATTTCGGCGAAGTTGCCGTTGTTGGTCGGCAGGATGCTTTCGCCCGACAGCATCGGCTGGAAGAAGTCGTTCGGGTGCGGGTAGTCCTGGAACCAGTCCGACCAGCCGGTGTCGAGATCGGGAGTGGTCTGGTTGCCGATCACCGTGAAGTAGTTGTCGGGGTTGACGATCTTCAGCGTCGCGTGGAAGCCGAGCTGGGTCAGCACGTCCTGGTAGTAGGTGACGGCGGCTTCGTTTTCGGCTTCGCTGTCGCCCCAGACGGTGATGTCCATGTCCGCCGGGTTGGCTTCTTTGATCATCGCTTTCGCTTTGGCGAGATTGTGCGGGTAGAGCTCGAGCTTCTCGTAGCCGGGCATCCCCGGGGGCAGGATCTGCTGATTGCCTTTGAGCGAGCCGGTGTAGATCCGTTCCAGCGCCGCCGGGTCGACCGCGTAGTTGATCGCCTGGCGGACCTTGGGGTCGTCAAAGGGCGGCTTGGTCATGTTCATCCAGAAGTAGTAGGTGCTGATCGTCGGCTGCGCCCGGAACTGGGTGCCTTCGTATTTGCTGCGGATCTCGGCGTAGCGATCCGGCGGCGGCTGCGTCTGCATCCAGTCGAACTTGCCCTGCTCGACGCCGTTGACCTGGGTCGAGGGGTTGCGGATGATCGAGACGTCGATCTTGTCCACGTGCCCGCTCGGGTATTCCGGCATCGCCTTCGCGTTGGCTTTGGCCCAGTAGGGGTTGCGTTCGTAGTCCCAGCCTTTGCTCTGGTCGACTTTGGTGATCACGTACGGGCCGGTCCCGGGGGGCGGGTTGGTCGACTGGTTGGTGTTCGGCGTGTCCGGAGGGATCGGCGCGACGAACATCAGACCCAGCTCGTTGGTGAAAGTGCCTCGCGGTTTGACCAGGTGGATGACGATCTCGCCCGTCTTGTCGTCCGCTTCGATCCCCGGGATCCCACCGGTCTTCGTTTCCGCGAACTTTTCGGCGCCGACGATGCCGGTGTAGAAGGGCGAGCCGCCGGAGTCGACCTTGAAGACGCGTTCGACGGCGTAGGTGAAGTCGGAGGCCTTGACGGGGGTGCCGTCGGAGTACTTGAGGCCAGGGCGGAGCTGGAGGGCGTAGGTCTTGCCGCCGTCGCTGATCTTCGGCATTTCCTTGGCCAGGCCGGGAACGACTTCGCTGCCTTCGACGCCTTCCGCGTGCTTGTAGGTGAGCAGCGGGATGTAGACCTCGCCCATCGCGTTCCAGCCTTCGGCGGTGTAGGAAAGGCCGGGGTCCAGGTAGTCCGGAAGCCCGGCGAAAGTCGCGTTGAGCGTGCCGCCCTCCTTGCCGCTAGAGCTGCTGCTGCCGCAGGAGGCCAGTCCAATTACCGCGACCGCTGCAAGTCCGAGAACCGCAATAGGTACGCAAAGTCTCTTCAACGTAAAACCTCCGAGTCGGACTGGACAGGTCTGCGGCCGGACTGAGCGGATCTGCTCCCCGGGATCAACTCCAGCACAACGGCCTCGCCCCCGTCAAGCTCGTTTGAACTAGACGATGCAAGGCGCTCAGGCCAATTACCTCCAAGAATGGGAGTAACTATGGCGACGATCGCGAAGACCCCGACTCCGGCGATCAGGAAGGCCGTGCGGGGGCTGGCAGTGGCGGCGATGACGCCGCCGACGACGAAGCCGACCCCGGGCATCGCGGCCCCGATCGACTCCAGCACGCTCATCACCCGCGCCTGCATCCCGGCCACGGTCATCTCCTGCACGGCGCTGATCGTCGACACCCACTGGACGCCGTTGCCGGTGCCGCCGAGGACCGAGGCCGCGCAGGCGAGCGCCAGGGTGGGGGCGGCGGCGAGCCCGAGGTAGCCGGCGCCGACGGCAAGGGTGCTGACGAAGAGAAGCAGGGCGAGCGAGGCCCGCCGCACGACCGCGAAGACGAGGCTCCCGAGGACCATCCCGACCCCCCAGCTGGCCAGCATCAGCCCGTAGCCGGAGTCGCTCGTGCCCAGGGTCTCCTTGGCATAAACGACCTCGACCGGGATCACGGCGGCGAAGAAGACGAAGGCGGCGCCCTGCGCCAGGAGCAGCCGTCGCAGCACGGGCTTCTCGCGGATGTAGGCGATGCCGGCCTTGACGCGATCGCGCATCCGTCCCTCTTCCGGCTCGGCCCGCGGCATCGGCCCGGCGCTCAGCAGGATGCAGGCGATCACGTAGAAGGAGACCGCGTCGAGCAGAAGCGCGGTCTGCACGCCGAAGCCGGCGACGACGAGGCCGGCCAGGCCCGGCCCGACGGCGGCGCCGCCGGTGAAGGCGACGTTGAGCAGGGCGTTCCCGGCCCGCAGCTCGCCGGCCGGCTCCAGCTGCGCAGCCACCACCGCCCTGGTTAGCGAACGCCCGGTCAGCGCCAGCGCGCCGTCGATCGTGGCGAGGGCGATCACGCCCGCCAGCGAGAAGTGGGAAGCGAGCAGAGCGAGGCCGCCGAAGGCCGCCGCCTCGCCGCAGTAGATGACCGGCAGCGCGAATCGCGGCGGCGGTCGCTCGGCCCGCGTAACCAGGATCGGTGCCAGGAGCGCAGGGAGGAAACGGGTGCCGAGGAAGAGCCCAGCCGTCGCCAGAGCGCTGTCGGTGCGGTCGAAGACCAGCACCGAGAGGGCGATGATCCCCATCCAGTCGCCCAGCTCGTTGACCGCGTACGTCGTCGCGAGCCGCCTGAAGAGGGGCCGGCGGAGGGGGTCGGTCAGGCGTCGTTTACGCATTCGTAGGTGGGCGATCTACTGCATTTATGCACAAGTTTTCCCCCAGACGCACAAGTTTCGGCGAACTTGTGCTACAAAGTTCCCAGGCAATTTGGAAGTTCGACAGAGCAGCGCACAGCGTTGCGGGCTTCAACCACCACGGAAGGGGACTTGACATGGGCTACCGTCACTAGATCTTTCTAACGCGAGCAGCTTCACTGCTCGCACCAGTCTTCAACGAAGGGCGTCCCAGCGGGGGCGCCCTTCGTCGTATTTCGGGGGTGTCGGCCGGGGACCTCTGCGCGGCACCGCGCAAACTCGGCGGTATTTCATCCTCAGCCGCCCTTTTGCAAGAGACCGGCCATCCGGCCATGGTGGCTTGATGCCCCATCTATATGGCGGTACTTTCGATTGCCGCACGTAGCGTTCGTTTCAAGCTCGGTAGGGCTTGGCGAAGGGAACGGCGGGCGGCCGCGGAATCTGCAACCGAGCCGCGGCCCCACACCCAGTCTCCGTCGAAGATGAGTAGTCACCGCCCAACCAAAGCAGCGATAGGCGCACAGGTCGTCAGCCTCGCCGTGGTCGTCGGCGTCGCCATCTGGCAGGGGCCGCAGGCCAACTGGAACCTGGCCCTGTTCGCGATCCTGCTCGGCTTCTCGGTCTTCAGCGATCTGACCGCGATCTCGACGACCTCGAAGGTGAAGATCTCCGGCAGCTTCCTGGCGCTGGTTCTGGCAATGGTCTTCCTCGGCGGTACGCCCGCCGCCCTGATCGGGGTGATGACGATCTTCACCGGCTGGCTGCGCTGGCGCGACGCCGGCCACTTCCTGCTCAACAACCTGCTCACCTACGCGACCTTCCCGCTGGTCACCGGGATCGCCTTCCACGCCGCGGTGGCGAACCGGGTCGCCGATACGGAACCGATCTTCTACGCCTTGATCTTCGCGGTCTTCCTGCTGGCGCTGGCGATCAACTTCACGATGATCGCCTCGTACTCGTGCTACCTCGATCGCAGCTCCTTCTTCCTCAAGGTCCGCACGGCGCTGATCCCATTGCTGCCCTCCGAGCTGGCGGCGGCGCTGATGGCCTGCGGGATCGCCTACCTCTACGTCGAGGTGGGCCTCGCCGGGGTCGCCCTCTTCGGCGTCGTCCTCGTCACCTTCCAGTACCTGCTCGGCGCCCTGCTCGTCTCCCAGCAGCGGGCGGAGGAGCTGGAGCTGCGCAGCAAGCAGCTGGCCAGCTTCCAGGTCGGGATGTTGAGCGCGATGCTGCGCACGCTCGACCTGCGGGACCAGATGACCGCCCGGCATTCCGCCGCGGTGGCCCGCTACTCGCGGGCGATCGCCCAACGCGCCGGCTTCTCGCGTCGCGAGGAGGAGCTGGTCCACATCGCCGCGCTGCTCCACGACATCGGCAAGTTCATCCTCCCCGACCGCATCCTCAAGGCCAACGTGCCGCTCACCGACGAGGACTGGATGCTGATCCGGCGCCACCCCCAGCAGGGCGCGCGGGTGGTTTCCTCGCTGGACGGCTACGGCCCGGTGGCCGAGATCATCCTCGCCCACCACGAGCGGATCGACGGCAAAGGCTATCCCCGCGGCCTGGTCGGGGACGACATTCCGGAACTGTCCCGGATCATCTCCGTCTCCGACACCTACGACGTGATGACCGCGCGCGACTCCTACCGCACCCCGATGTCCAGCCACGACGCGATCGTCGAGCTCCGCCGCGTCGCCGGCAAGCAGCTGGATGCCCGCTTCGTCGAGGTCTTCATCGAGCTGCTCGAGGGCAAGGACGTCTCCTTCGCCCATGGCGAGGCGGCGGACTTCGAGAAGGAGCTGGCGCTCGAATCGCGCATCGCCGAGACGGCTAGCCCCGATGACGGGGGCAACCGCTTCCAGGTCGCCGGCGTCAGCGCTTAACAGCCGGGGGGCGAGGTCGGGTGGGACTCGCCTGCGCGAACTGCGGGAGGCTTGGCGAGTCCCACCCGACCACGCTCTCGCGGGCAGGTATACGGTGAGGTCCATGCGCGCCGTGACGTTTCAAGCACCCGAGCAGGTTCGGATCGAGGAGAAGGCGGAGCCCGAGATCGTTGCTGGGGATGATGCGGTCATCCGGGTCGAGGCGAGTGGGATCTGCGGCTCGGATCTGCACATCTACCACGGGCGGGTGCCGGTCGAGCCGGGGTTCACGATCGGCCATGAGTTCGTCGGGACGGTGCTGGCGCTCGGCGACGACGTCGATCGGGTCGCCGTCGGAGATCGGGTGCTCGGCACCTTCCACACCGCCTGCGCGACCTGCTCCTCCTGTCTGCGCGGGGACTACCACCGCTGCCGCAAGGGGCAGACCTTCGGGCATGGCGCCAACCTCGGCGACCTGCAGGGCGCCCAGGCCGAGCAATTGCTGGTGCCGCGCGCAAACCTCACCCTGCGCCAGGTGCCGGAGGGAATGTCGAGCGACGTCGCCCTCTTCGCCGGCGACGTGATGGGTACCGGCTACCACGCCGTTGCGCATGCCGGGATGCGCTCCGGCGACACGGTCGCCGTGCTCGGCCTCGGCCCGGTCGGGCTCTGCGCCGTCCAGGCCGCGCTTGCGGGCGGCGCCGTCGCGGTCTTCGCGATCGACACCGTGACGGAAAGGCTCGACATGGCCGGGTCGTTCGGGGCGACGCCCCTGCACCTGACCGAGCAGGACCCGAAGCGGGCGATCCGCGCCGCCACCGGCGGGCTCGGCGTCGACGTCGTCGTCGACGCGGTCGGCGACCCCGGTCCGCTGGCGCTGGCGATCAGCCTTGCCCGCGACGCCGGCACCGTCTCCGGCATCGGCGCCTACGCCGGCAAGGGCGAGGTGCCGCTGGGCCTGGCCTGGCTCAAGGGACTCGATCTGCGCCTCGGCCTCGCCAACGTGATCGCTCACGTCGACCGCGTGTTGGCGCTGCTCGACGCCGGCAAGCTCGACCCGGCGCCGCTGGTCACCAACCACATGAAGCTCGACGAGGTCAGCGAGGCTTACGCGATCTACGACCGCCGCGAAGCGCTGAAGATAGTCCTCACGCCCTGAGGGCCAAGAGGGCTCTTTGGCATTTGTAAATGTGGAGGTTTCTCTCTAGGCTGAGCCGGTGCGCGGGGGGCGCGTCGTCATCGCGGCTGTCTCTGTCGCGCTGCTGGCCTTGGTCTGTGCCGGCGGCGCGCTTGCCTGCTCCTGCGCGCCCGCTTCGCCCGCCGAGTCGCTGGCCCGGGCCGACGCCGCGGTCGCCGCGCGACTGCTCGCGGTCGAGCCCCACGGGACCGCCCGGGTCACGTATCGCTACGAGGTCCTGCACGTCTATCGCGGCCGCGACGCGATCGATCCCGGCTCCATCCTGAAGGTGACGAGCCCGGCCGGATCGGCCGCCTGCGCGCTGCCCGATCGCATCGATCGCAACTACGGCCTCTTCCTGCTGGGCGAGCATGGGCGCTGGATCGGAGGTCTCTGCGGCGTCGTCTCCCCCCGCCGTCTCTGGGCTGCCGCTCGCAAGCCGGGGGACGGGCACGCCAGCAGCTCGATGGCCAGCTGTACTAGTTGACTAGAACAGCCAGTGGAGATACTGTGCCGCAAGGTGGCACAGCAAGACCTCACAGCGCCGGTAGGGCAGAACCCCTTCGCCACCGACCCCGGCGACGAGCTGCCCGTCGGCCTGCAGCTGACCTGGCGCCTGCGAGCGCTGATCTCCACTGGCCAGCTCGGCCGCGGCGAGCGCCTGCCCAGCTTTCGGCGCCTCGCCGAGTGGGCGGGAGTCAACCTCAACACCGTGCGCGCGGTCTACGAGGGCCTCGAGGCCGACGGCCTGGTCGTCAGCCGTCAGGGCCAGGGGACGTTCGTCGCCGATGGCGTCGAAGCGGCGCCCGAGCTCGAGCAGATCGCCGCCGAGGCACTGCGCCGGGCCAGCGACGCCGGCCTCGACCCGCGTGACTTCGCGGTGGTGGCGATGGCCTGCGCGAGCATCCCCGGCAGCGCGGGAGGGGAGGAGCTGGCCTCTGCCGGCCTTCCCGGCATCGAGGAGGAGAGCGAGGCGATCGAGGTGCGCCAGGAGCTGCGCCGTCAGATCGGCCGGCTCGAGGCGGAGCTCGCCAGCTACACCCGCGACCTCACGGCTGAGTTGTCGACCGCGCCGCGGCGCGCGGTGGCCCATGTCGCCGGGGTGCAGGAGCTGGAGCAGACTCGCGACACCCTGATCGCCCAGCTCTCCGAAGCGCAGAAGGCGGCAGAGCAGCGGGCACGGGAGGAAGCTCAGACCCGTGCCCGGCGGCAGCAAGCCCGCAGGGACGACCAGAGCGACGCCGGTGAGGCCGGCGGGCCGCTCGGCAGGGCGATGAGCTGGTGGCGTTCGAAGCCGTGATCGGCCGCCTCGGGGTCGTCTCCTCCTTCTTCGTCGAGGTGGGGACGATGGTGATCCTGACCACGCGGACGGTGGTCTCAGCGGTGCGGCCGCCGTACCCCTACGGCGAGGAGCTGGTCGAGCAGTGCCTGTTCACGCTCAAGCTCTGCTGGTTTCCGCTGCTGATCTCGACCTTCGCCCTGAACCTCGGCGCTCCCGGGCTGCAGGCTGCCGGCCCGCTGCAGATCTTCGGGGCGCTGGACCGCCTGGGCGGCTTCTTCGTCCTCACCGCGATCCGCTGGATCGGCCCGCTGGTCACCGCGGTGGTGGTCAGCGGGGTCGCCGGCACCGCGATCACCGCCGACCTCGGCGCTCGCAAGATCCGGGAGGAGCTCGACGCCCTGCAGGTGCTCGGCGTCGACCCGATCAAGAACCTGGTCGTGCCGCGCTTCCTGGCGCTGATGGTGGTCACCGCCCTGCTCGACATCTTCGCGATCGTCTTCGGCCTCAGCGCTGGCATCGCCGCCGAGCTGATCTATCACCAGTCGCTGGGCGGCTTCTTCGCGACCCTGTTCTCCAACGCCACGGCCACCGACATCTGGTCTTCGCTGCTGATGTGCACGATGTTCGGCGCGATCATCGCCGTGGTCTGCTCCTACAAAGGGATGGCGGCATCGGGCGGGGCCGCCGGCGTGGGCCGCGCCGTCAACCAGGCGGTGGTGATCTCGCTGGTCACCGTCTTCGCCTTCCAGTTCGTGGTCACCTCGCTGCTGCTCGCCACTCATCCGGAGCTGCAGGCGATCCGGTGATCGGCTGGCTCGATACCCCGCGCGGCTGGCTCGACTCCTTCGGGGAGATCGCCCGCTTTGGCGTCAAGGTGGCCGGCCAGGTCTACTCCGGCCGGGCGCTGGTCTACTTCGGCGAGGGGATCAGGCAGGCGGGAATCCTGATCTTTGGCTCGGCCCTGATCGTCTGGGCCTTCGTCTTCACCCTCGGCCTCCAGTGCGGGATTCAGGGCGCTTACTTCTTCCGAGCCCAGGGCGCACCCTCCTACGCCGGGCTGTTCTCGGCCTTCTGCGACCTGCGCGAGGCGCTGCCCTACGCCTTTGGCTACATCCTCTCGGCCAAGGTCGGGACCGGGATCGTCGCCGAGATCGGGGCGATGCGAATCTCCGACGAGATCGATGCCCTGGAAGTGATGGGGGTGCCGCCGATCACCTTCCTCTGCGCCACCCGCCTGCTTGCCTCCTGGATCGCGCTGCCGTTCATGTACCTGGTCGCGATCGGGGTGATGTATGCCGCCAGCTACTTCTCGGTCGTCGACCAGGTCGGCGACGTCTCCTCCGGCGGCTACTCGCTGATCTTCTGGATGTTCCAGAGCCCGACGGACCTGGTCTTCAGCCTGATCAAGGGCATGACGATGGCGACCGTGATCGTGCTGGTCGGCTGCTACTACGGCTACACGGCCTCCGGCGGTCCGGTCGGGGTGGGGACCGCGACGGCGAAGTCGATGGTCTTCAACATCGTCGCCGTCCACATCATCGGCATGCTCGGCACGATCGTCTTCTGGGGCGCGAACCCGCGATTACCGATCGGGGGGTAGGGCTCAGACGCCTTTGGCGAGAATTGCCGCGATGACGCCCATGAGGCTGAAGATGAACCCGGCGCCGAGCCGGTTCAGGTTCGATTGCAGCGCCATGAAGCCCGAGTGCATCTCGCGGCGAAGCTCCAATAGCTCGCCTTCGACCCGATCGAAACGACGATCGACGACATCGAAGCGTTGATCCACCTCGTCGAAGCGATGATCGATTCCCTTGAATCGCTCCTCCAGGCGCTCGTCGGTCCAAGTCATCCGCTCCATGCTCGCAGCATAGTGAGTGCGGCGCAACCTATTGTCTGCAAACTGTAACTTCTTTTGCAACTTCTAGCTGGAGGCCACGACCGCCGGGGCGTGCGCCGGATAGCGGTGGCGGCGGAAGGTCTCTTCGACCCAGAGGTAGCCGGGGCGCTGTTCGATCTCGTTGCGGAAGGCTTCGAGCCGGGGTGGGGTCGGCGAGTCCGCCGGCAGCGGTCCCTCGTCGGGCCCGACCACCGGGTAGAAGAGCGAGGCCGCGGTCAAGTCGGCCACGCTGAAGCTCTCGCCGACGAGGAACTCGCCGCCGCCGTTCGCCTCCAGCTCGGCCTCGAGCCGGTCCAGGGCGGCGACGATCTTCTCCCTCGCCACGGCCGCCGCTTCCTCGTCGCGGACGCCGAAGCGCAGCCCCGTGTAGGCGCGGGCATAGAGGCCGACCGGGCCCTTTGCCTTGCCGAGCGGGCCCGGCACCGCCGCCGCGGCGACCTCGGCGAACATCGCCGGCTCGTTGCTCAGCTCGTGGAAAGGGAGCAGGCGCGCGTGCGGCCCCAGCTCCTCGTCGAAGAAGTCCTCCAGCTCGAGCGCGCGGCGGCGCTGCTCGGGATCGGCAGGGTAGAGCGGCGGCTCGGGGTAGCGCTCCTCGAGCGCGGCGATGATCGCGGTCGAGTCGGCGATCGCGCGGCCGTCCATCATCAGCAGCGGCAGAGTGATGCTCTCGCCGCGGGTGAGCACGAAGGCGATCGGCATGTGGCTGCCCGGCAAGGGGGAGCGGCGGACGTGAGGCACCTGCTTGTGGTCGAGCGCCCAGCGGATCTTCTCGCTGTAGTGCGAGATGTCGAGCTGGATCAGGGTGGGTTTGCCGTCGCTCATTGCTCCTCCTTGGTCTCTGTCAGCATAGGTGCGATGGCGCTCCTCAGCGATTCCGAGATCGAGGCGAAGCTGGCGGCGCTGCCCGGTTGGGAGCGCGCCGGCGAGGCGATCGCGAAGGAGTTCGACCGTGGCGATTTCGTCGGCTCCGCCAAGTTCGTCGCCGCCCTGGTCGAGCCGGCCGAGGCGATGAACCACCACCCCGACCTGGAGATCTCCTGGGCGACGGTGAAGGTGGCGATCTCCACTCACTCCGAGGGCGGCCTCACCGCGGCCGACTTCGAGCTGGCGGCGAAGATCGACGCGCTGGCCTAGGCAGAGGCCGATGGCGAAGCGCAAGAAGCAGCGCAACCGGCAGAAGGCGCCGACCTTCGACTACGTCGACCCCGACGGCAACATGCTGACCCTGCGGCAATCGCTGAGCGCCGCCACGATCGCCAAGATCGGCGAGCCGCCGGTGGGCGACGCGGCCTCGCTGGAGGACGCCTGGCGACGGCGCTCGGAGGCGCTCTTCGAGCGCCTCGCGGTGCGTTGGGAGATCGCTGGCCTGCCGCTGACCGAGCAGAAGATGCTGCTCGGTCGCTACCGGATGGCCGACGCCGAGACCCAGCGCTGGGTGCGACAGACTTTGAACGAGCACGTCGAGCGCCACATCCCCGAGCTGGCCGGATAGCCGTGCCCGACGAGTTGCGGATCGACGAGCGCCTGGCGATCCCGCTGGCGGAGATCGAGCTGCGCACCAGCCGCTCCTCGGGACCGGGAGGGCAGCACGCCAACGTCACCGCCTCGCGGGTCGAAGCCGTCTTCGACGTCGCGGCCTCGGTGACGCTCAGCCAAGCCCAGCGCGAGCGGCTGCTCGCCCGAGCCGGCGCCACCGTCACCGCGGTGGCCCAGGACGCCCGTGGTCAGTCGCGCAACCGCGAGCTTGCCCTGCGGCGCCTGGCGCAGAAGATCGCCGCGGCGCTGGCGGTGCCGCGCCGCCGCCGCCCGACGCGCCCGACCAAGGCGTCGCGCCGCCGCCGCCTCGAGAGCAAGCGCCGGATCGGCGAACGCAAGCGCGGTCGGCGCCAGCCGGGCGGGGAAGGGGACTAGAGCCGCACCGATGAGTTTGGTGCCGGTCCGGCAGTCTTATGGGTAAGAAGACTTATTCGCAAGCGACCGAAAGGACCGATCATGCTCGCTGACTCGAAGGCATTCAGCGGCTTCGCGGTGGATGACCTGCAGAAGGCGCGACAGTTCTATGGCGAGACGCTCGGCTTGAACGTCGAGCTGCTCGACGAGGAGAACGGCCTGCTCAGCATCCATCATCCCGGCGACCGCGACACCCTCGCCTATCTCAGCCCCGGCATGACCCCGCCCAGCTACACGATCCTCAACTTTCCGGTCGACGACATCGACCAGGCCGTCGACCAGCTTGCCGCTCGCGGTGTCGGCTTCGAGCGCTACGACGGGATGCCCCAGGACGAGAAAGGCGTGATGCGCGAGGGCGGCCCGCTGATCGCCTGGTTCAAGGACCCGGCCGGGAACACGCTCTCGGTGCTGCAGGAACGCTGAGCGCAAGCGGGAAGATGCCGGCCAATGGTCGGCGAACGCAACGAGGACGGCTTTGCCGGCCTGACGCTGGAAAGCGAGGCGCTGGGCGGGATCGAGGCGATTTTCGTCCCCGAAGCCGGGATGGTCTGCTGCTCGCTCCGCCATCGCGGCGAGGAGCTGCTCGGCCAGCGTGGCGGCCTGCGGAGGTACGTCGAAGTGGGCTCGACGATGGGCATCCCCTTGCTCCACCCATGGGCCAACCGGCTCGGGCGCGGCGAGTTCGAGGTTGCCGGTCGCGCGGTGGACCTGGACTTGCCCGACCTGCCGGTCAAGCGCGACGGCGCCGGGCTGCCGATGCACGGCCTGCTGACCGCCGCCCGCGGCTGGCAGGTCGACCGGCACTGGGAGATCGACGGCGGTGGGGCGTTGGCGGCTAGCTTCGACTTCGGCGCTTATCCGCGGCTGACCGCGGCGTTCCCCTTCCCACACCGGGTGGAGTTGGAGGCGACGCTGCTCGGGCCGGTGCTGACGATCGTCACGACCCTCCGCAACGGCGGCGACGCCGACCTCCCCGTCTCCTTCGGCTTCCATCCGTATCTCCGCCTGCCCGGAGTGGAGCGCGGCGACTGGCACCTCGAGGCACCCGTGCGCGAACGCCTGGAGCTCGACCCTGGCCAGCTTCCGACCGGCCGCCGCGAGTCGGTCGGGATCGAGCCGGGCCTGCTTGGCTCACGGCGCTTCGACGATGCTTATCTGGCACCGCCCGACGGCGAGCCGTTCGCGCTCTCGGGAGGAGGGCGACGGGTGGAGCTGAGCATGGGAGTCGGCTACCGGTTCGCCCAGATCTTCACGCCTGCCGACAGCGACGCGGTCGCGATCGAGCCGATGACGGCGCCGACCAATGCTCTCGTGGCCGGAGGTCCGGACCTGCCTCTGGTCGCGCCCGGCAAGTCCTTCTCCGCGACTTTCTCGCTCACCGTCTGCTGATGGGCACGGCTGGTTTCGAACCAGCGACCTCTCGCGTGTGAAGCGAGCGCTCTCCCACTGAGCTACGCGCCCGAGCGAAGGCGGATCTTACGCGGATTTCAGGTCGGTCGCCGCAGGCACGAGGCGGACGAACGACGCGGCTAGCCCTCGAACGTTTGTCCAGAAAAGTAAGTAGGCAGGTTGAAAATTTTAAGTAAGTGGGTTCTATGGAAAGGGAATCCTGCATGGCAGGGACCTACGAAAGGACCAACAGTGCCTCGACTTCTCCAACCTCGATCTCGATCCATGGCCGGGCTCCGCGGCGCGTTGGGGGCGACCCTCCTGATGTTGCTGCTGGGCGCGGGACAGGCCAGGGCCGCGACCAACGTCTATCCCGCCGGCGGAGGCACCTTCACCGGCGGCGCCCAGGGCTGGGAAGCCACCGAAGCCAGCTGCAACGTGCCGGCTCTCTGCACCGCCTCGGGCGGGTACGACGGCGCCGACGGCAACCCGCCCGGTTCGATCGCCGCCGACACGACCATCGGCCTCAACCTGCTGACGCTGTTCAAATCAACGGTGACCCTGCAGTCGCCGGACTTCACGGTGGCGGCCGGCGGCGACGCCACGCTCCACCTCGACCGCCAGCTGGCATCCGGCTCACTCGTCGATCTGGCGCCGCAGGCCACCTATGACGTCACGCTGATCGATCGCACGGCGGGGACGAAATCGGAAGTCCTCACCGAGGCGATGCCCGCGGCGTCCGAATTCATCGGCAAAGACCATGCGGCGAGCGTCAAGGCAGGGCATGTCTACGCGCTCTCGATCGGCACCGAAACGAGCTCGACCGTTGCCGGGACCGCCCTGCTCGGAGGCACCACCAGCCTCCGCTTCGACAACGTCTCGCTGACCGTCGACAGCTCGGGTGGCGGCGCGGGCGGCGGGGGCTCCGGCGGCGGTTCTGCCGGGGGCTCCGGCGGTAACCTCAGCGACCAGCAGCTGCAGTCGGCGCTCGCCGGCAGCCTGATCGGGCCAGCGGTGTTGCAGGGGAACAAGATCACCGTCAAGGCCAAGTGCCCGGCCAAGCTCGGCGTCGCCTGCCGAGTCACCCTGCGGGGCATGCTCAGCAGGAAGAAGCCCGCGACCTCGAGTCGCAAGGCCAAGGTGGCGAAGGGCAAGACGAAGAAGTTCGTCCTCCGGGTCAAGCCGAAGAGCTTGAAGAAGGTGTCCCAGAGCAAACGGCTCCTCTTCAAGGAGACCGTTCGCGCCGGCAAGGCGAAGGCGACCGTCTACAAGCGCCTGAAGCTGATCCGGCGCCGCTAGCCGGCCAGTCCCGGCCGGGCGACGGCCCCCTCTCCGAGCGGGGAGGGGCCCGCGTCCGGCGGGCCGGCCTCATCCATTTCCTCGCTGCCCTTGCGGAGGGCGAGGCCGACGAAGGGGAAGATCAGCGTCGAGAGCATCGCGGCGCCGACCAGGCCTGCGGCGGTCGACGTCCTCATGTGGTCGGTCTCGATCGCGATCGTCGTGATCGCGACGACCAGGGGCAGCTCGGTCGCCGAGTAGAAGGCGAGCGCGGCGCGGTCGCGGGCGTTGAGGACGCGGCGGTAGAGCAGCAGCGCCGGGGCGCCGCGGATGATCAGGAAGAGGCCGAAGAACATCGCCAGCTTCGCCACCGCTTCGACCGAGCCGAGTGCGGCGAGGTCGAACTCGATGCCGCTGGTGACGAAGAAGAAGGGGACGAAGAAGCCGAACCCGACCGCGGTCAGCTTCGACTCGAACACCTGCAGCTCGTGTCCCTGCAGGGCCACGCGGGTGATCATGCCGGCGACGAAGCCGCCGAGCAGGAGGTCGAGGCCGAGCTTGTTGGCGAGCAGGACGAGGCCGAAGACGAGGACGACGGTGACCCGCACCGCCAGCTGGCTGCTCGACTCGAAGGTCCGTTCCAGCGCCGGCCAGCCGCGCCAGGCGTAGCGCACCGAGAGCAAGGCGAGAAACAGGGCCAGGGCGATGAAGGCGAGCAGGATCGCCGACTCGTGCAGGGGGCTGGCGGTCGAGAGGACCAGGGTCACCAGCAGGATCGGCCCGAACTCGCCAGCCCCGCCGGCGGCCAACAGGTAGGTCCCGAACTTGGTCTTCAGCTCACCGTTGTCGCGCAGGATCGGGATCAGCGTGCCGATCGCGGTCGTCGCCATCGCCGAGCCGGTGTAGAGGAAGGAGAGCACGATCCCGGCCGCGGCGAGGAGGCCGCCGATCCCGTAGGCGAGCGCGACCGAGAGCAGCCAGCCCCAGGCGCCGAGCTTCATCGGCTGGCCTTTGATCCGGTTGAAGTCGATCTCGTAGCCGGCGAAGAAGAACAGCATCCCCAGCCCGAGGTTGGAGAAGAATTCGATGAATTCGTCGGAGTGCGCGAGGCCGAGGATTTCCGGCCCGACGAGGATGCCGAGCATCAGCTCGAGCACCACCACCGGCGGCGCGAGGCGTTTCGGGACGATCGCGACGGTGACCGCGGCAACCGCGGCAACGACCACGATCGTGAAGAAGGAACCGGTGTCGACTTCGATTGCGGCTATGGGCAGGGCGCTCAAGGAACGTGATCCTACGGCCGGCAGGGTAGGATCGTCACTGGACCGTGCTAGGCGGGGAATTAGCGGTGCCTTGTAACCCGCAATCCGCTCTAGCGGGGCCGAATTCCGTTCTGAGGGACTGGCCGTCGGGGTCAGTGCGTCGCGGCGGCGTTGACGGCCGGGTCCTGCGCGACGTGGGCACGCGAATCAGGTCAGGTCCGGAAGGAAGCAGCCTTAAGCGGATGCCGCGGGTGCCGCAGGTGAGCCCGACCAGAGCCAAAAACGACGGACACGCCCGGTGACCAGCTTTCGAAGGCGGTGCACGGTCCATATTTGATCGTTTCCAGGGTTGTCCCGGCTATGGCGGGGAGAATCCTGGAAACGATCTCCAAGTTCAGTCGATCAGCCGCTTGTTCATGCGGCTGATGGCTATGCGCCAGGTGACGAGGGCGACGGCGACGAGGAAGGCGAAGCGGGCGACGTCGACGAGCTCATAGCCGAAGGCGCCGCCGCGGACCAGTTCGACCAGCTGGTGCAGGGGGTTGACCTGGGCGACCAGCTGCACGCCCTCGGGCAGGCCGCTGATCGGGAAGAAGGTGCCGGCGACGAGGAAGAGCGGCGTGATGCAGAGCGCGGTGACGTAGTTGAACTGGTCGATCTTGGCCACGGTCGCCGCCATCGCCACCCCGAAGCCGGCGAAGCCGAGGGCGGTGACGAAGCAGAAGAAGGGGACCAGCAGCATGCCCCAGGCCGGGTCGAGGCCGAAGGCGAAGGTGACGAGCAGCGGGAAGCAGCCGTAGAAGCCCGAGCGCAGCGCGATCCAGAGCATCTCCGCCGTGACCAGCTCCTCGACGTCGACCGGGGCCGCCAGAATCGCTTCGTAGGTGTTCTGGAAGCGGTGCTTGACGAAGGTGCCGAACATCGCCGGCAGGGCGCTGGAGAAGATCACCGCCGTCGCGACCATGCCCGTGCCGACGAACTGGATGTAGGGGACGCCTTCGACTTCGTCGACCAGGGTCGCCCCGAGGCCGAGGCCGAAGGCGAGCAGGTAGACGATCGGTTCCAGCAGGCTGGAGAAGGTCGTGCCCTTCCAGTAGGTGCGGAAGTTGGCGACCTCGCGGCTCATCACCCCGGCGATCGCCGCCGGTTCGAGCCGGCGCATCCGCCGCGGCGCCGCTTGCTCCCCGGCGCTCACTCCGCCTCCTCGCCGGTCAGCAGCACGAAGACGTCCTCGAGCGTGGCGGCACGGACGACGGCGTCGTCGGGGACGATTCCGTCGCCGGCCCGCTCGGAGCCGACGATCGCGATTGCGGGCCCGGCGGGGCGGACGCGCAGGCCGGCGCGCTCAGCGCCCTCGCGCAGCTCGGCCAGCCGCTGCGGCGGCGCGTAGACCTCGGCGGTCTGTCGCCCGGCGTGCTCGGCGATCAGGTCGGTGGGACGGCCGCGGCTGATCACCCTGCCTTTGTGCATGACCGCGATGTCGTCGGCCAGCCGCTCGGCCTCCTCGATGTAATGGGTCGACATCAGGATCGTCGTGCCGCGCGATTTGAGCTCGCCGATCAGGGTCCAGACCTCGGTGCGGATCTGCGGGTCGAGTCCGACGGTGGGCTCGTCGAGCAGGACCAGCCTTGGTTCGTGGACGAGGCCGCGGGCCAGCAGCAGCCGCCGGCGCATCCCTCCTGAGAGCTCGTCGACGGCGTCCTTGCGACGGTCGCGCAGGCGGGCCAGGTCGAGGCAGCGGTCGACGGCGGCGCCGACGTCCTTGACCCGGTAGAGGCGGGCGTAGACCGCCAGGTTGTCCTCGACGGTGACGTCGACGTCGAGGTTGTCGAGCTGGGGGACGACGCCCATTTCGGCCCGGGCCGACTTCGATTCGCCCGGCAGCTCGTGCCCGAGCACCCGCAGCTCGCCGCCGTTGGCGATCGCCTGGCCGGTCAGCAGCCGCATCGTCGTCGACTTGCCGGCGCCGTTGGGGCCGAGCAGCCCGAGGCAGATGCCCTCGGGCACGTCGAGGTCGAGCCCGTCGACCGCGGTGATCGGGCCGAAGCGCTTGACCACCCCGCTGAGTTCGATTGCCGCCATGCCTCGATGCTTTCATGCCCCCGGCTCTCAAGACGAGGAGAGGGCCTGCCGATGGGCCACCATGCCCAAACGCGCGCGTCTCCTCCAACTCGTCCCGCTCGCCCTCGTCGCCCTGGCCGTGCTGGCGCTCGGCAGCACCGCGACCGCCAGGCCGCGCTACGTTCGTCCGGCCCCGGCGCCGGACGGCCGTTACGGCAAGCTCGAAGGCCGCGAGCTGATCGGCTTCACGGTCCGCGACCGCAAAGTCACCGACTTCTTCTTCAACATGGACATGCAGTGCCACAACTCCGACACCGGCGAAGACTACGTGCGCGATTTCACCGGCCACGAAATCAGCGGCGGTCGCGCCAACCGCGAAGGCGTCTGGAAACAGACCTACACCCAGGTCGACGGGGGCCGCGAAGGCAGCGGCCTGGCCGAAGTCAGCTTCACCCGCAACCGCGGCGTCTACGGCTCGGTCTCGGTCGTCGCTCCGGCGGGTCCGGAAAGCTTCGAGGACTGCCACGGCTTCATCGACCTCAAAATGAATCGCGGCCCGCTGAGCTGATCGGCGGCCGCGATGCTCGATGAGCGCTGGATCCGCTCGTTGCACGTCGAGTCGATGCGGCGGGCGGACCTGCATGCCGAGCGCGAGCCGCACGTCCTCTTCCAGGCCTCGACGATCGGCGCCCTCCTCGCCGGCGCCTTCGACGGCGATCTCAGCTTCGCCGAACTGGCTGAGCACGGCGATCTCGGCCTGGGGACGCTGAATCGGCTCGACGGCGAGATGATCGCCCTCGACGGCGAGTTCTTCCGGGCGGACGTCGACGGGCGCGTCCAGCGTGTCCCAGCCACGGCGAGGACGCCGTTCGCCGTGGTGACGCGCTTTGAGGCGGAGATCGACGACCGGATCGAGGGTCCGCTCTCCCACGAGGGCCTGCTGGCGCGGCTCGACGCATTGGTCCCGCCCGGTGCCTCCTCCTGCGCGATCCGCCTCGACGGTCGTTTCGAGCTCGTGCGCGCCCGCTCGGTGCCCGCGCAGAGCCCGCCTTACCGGCCGTTGACCGAGGTCGTCGCCGACCAGCACGTCTTCGACCTCGAGGACGTCAGCGGCACGATGCTCGGCTTTCGCTTTCCGGCCTACGCCGAGGGGATCGAGGTCGGCGGCTACCACCTCCACTTCGTCGACGAGGCCCGCGCCCGCGGCGGTCACGTCCTCGACTCGCGCACGGATGCGGATGGCCTGCGCGCTCGGCTCGATCCCTCCAATGACCTTCACGTCGAGCTGCCGCCGCGCATCGACCTCGCCGATCCGGACCTCGCCGCCGCCACTCACGCCGCGGTCGAAGCCGTCGAGAAGGGCTAACAGCGGCGGTAGACCCGCCAGGAGTCGTTGGCGGCGACTTCGCGGAAGCCGTGCGGCACCGGGAGGTCGAAGTCGGTCGGGTCGTTGGGGTCGAGGATGAAGTTGTGGGTGACGAAGGGGCTGGCGGCGGCGACGAAGTAGCCGCGGCGCGGAACTCCCTCCTCGCTGGCGCTGACGATCTCGCTCGGCTTCACGTCGAGCCCGAAGGCGAGGCGGGGGATGGCGCGGTGGTTGGGGACGGCGATCCGGCCGCAGAGGGGCTCGAAGGCGCGGGCGTCGACGAGATCGGTGAGGTCGGCCTCGATCCGGGCCTGGTTGGTGAGGTCGGTGTCGACGCGGGAGTCGAGGTCCCACTGGTTCGGCAGCCAGGCGAGGAACATCAGCGCGACCAGGCCGGCGAAGAGCTGCCAGCGGCGGCGCCAGGGGTGGCCGGGCTCGAGCAGCCGCCAGCCGAGCAGGGCGAGGGCGACGAAGATCGCCAGGATCGCCGCCGCCAACATCGTGTAGCGGGCGATGATCGCGAGGCCCGCCGCCCCCAGTAGCGCGAAGGCGCCGAGCGCGAGGACCGCCGCGGCGATGCCGAGCGCCGAGCGGCGGCGCAGAAAGGCGAAGCCGAGGACGACGCCGCCAAGCGCCCCGACCATCGCCGGCCACTGCAGGACTTCGCCAAGCGCCCGCGGGCCGAAGAGGACGACGTCGATCGGCCCGGTGTGGCGTTTCAACGTCTCCACCGTTTCCTGGGTCCCGGTCAGCGAGTAGAGGAAGTTGCCGGTGGTGATCCCGTCGAAGAGCAGCCAGAGGGCCGGGGCGGCGGCGGCCAGGGCAATCAGCGGCAGGCGAGGGACGGAGAAGGCGTCCCTCGCTTGGACAAATGCCGGTCTGGAGAGACCGGCACTTTGAGTATCCGCCCGTTCGAGGGACACCTTCTCCGTCTCATCGGTGCCGCGGCTGGGGTTCCACGCCAGGTACGCCAGGTAGGCAAAAGAGAAAAACCATGCCTCCGGCCGCAGTAGTCCGGCCGGGACGAGCAGCGCCAGTACCGGCCAGCCGGCGCGGGGACGCTTCGCCTCGACGGTCAGCGCGGCGAGGCAGAGGGCGATGTAGGGAAGGTCGATGTAGGCGCGGAGGCCGTTGGAGAGGTAAGGGGCGCGAGTGAGGACGATGGCCGCGGCTACGGCGCCGATCCAGCGGTCGAACCAGAGGCTGCCGAGGCGGTAGACGAAGTAGCCGATCAGTCCCAGCGAGGCATAGGCGATGACCATCGTCACGGTGATCGCGCCATCGCCGAGCGGCGTCGTCACCAAGCCGATCAGGTCGGTCAGCGGGTGCGGCGTGGGGGGGAGGGCGGAGCCGTAATCGGGGCTGACCCCATGCGCCAGTTCGCGGCCCCAGACGAGGGCGTAGATCGTGTCGTAGTTGGGGAAGCCGACCGGGAAGACGAGCAGCAGCGCCGCCGTGACCGCGGCGACCCAGGCGACCGGCGTCAGCCGGCTGGAGACCCTCGATGGCACCGGCGCAAGGTATCGGTGCGGCAGCCGGCGGGCTTGGCGCTTTATCCGCGTATATGCCGAGAAAGGCGCCGCCGGGCCGTGGATACACTGGCTCGACCCCCGATGACCGAGTCGACCTCTTTATATAGACGCCACCGCCCGGGCTCCTTCGAGGAGGTCGTGGGCCAGCAGCACGTCGTCCGCACCCTGCGCAACGCGGTCGAGCAGGACAAGGTCCACCACGCCTATCTCTTCGTCGGCTCGCGCGGGACCGGCAAGACCTCGATGGCGAAGATCCTCGCCCGCTCGCTGAACTGCGAGCGCGGCGGCCCGACCGTAACCCCTTGTGGGGAATGTGAGTCCTGCGTGACGATCGCCGCCGGCACCTCGGTCGACGTAATCGAGATGGACGCGGCCTCCAACCGCTCGGTCGACGACGTCCGCGATCTGCGCGAGCGGGTCGCCTACGCGCCCTCCGGCGGCCGCTGGAAGGTCTACATCCTCGACGAGGCGCACATGCTGACCAAAGAGGCCTGGAACGCCTTCCTCAAGACGCTCGAGGAGCCACCGCCGAAAACCGTCTTCGTGCTCGCCACCACCGAGTCGCACAAGGTGATGGCGACGATCGCCGACCGCTGCCAGCGCTTCGACTTCCAGCGCCCCTCGCTGGAGCAGATCTCCGAGGTGCTGAACCGGGTTGCGGTCGAGGAGAAGATCGAGGTCGACGAGGGCGCCGTGGCGATGATCGCCCGCTCCGCCTCCGGCAGCTTCCGCGACGCCCTCGGCACGCTCGACCAGCTGGTCGCCTACGGCGGCAGCAAGGTCGGGCTCGACGAGGTGCTGGAGATGCTCGGCGCCGCCGATGCCGAGCTGCTCTTCGACGCGGTCGACGCGGTCGTCGCCGAAGATCCGAAGGCGATCCTGCTCGGGGTCGAGAAGATGGCCCGCTCCGGCCGCGACCCCTCCCAGTTCGCCCGTGACCTGCTCGCCCACCTGCGCTTCCTCCTGGTCACCCAGACCACCGGCGAGGTGCCGACCTCCTTCGTGGTCACGGCCACCGATTCGGCCCGCCTGCGGTCGCAGGCCGCCGCAGTCGGCCCGGCAGCGCTGATCCGCACGATCGACGAGCTGGCGGTGGCGCTGACCGCGGTCCGCGAGGGCGACGACGCGCGGATGGCGGTGGAGATTGCGCTGCTGAAAGCGGCGCGACCGGATCTGGATCCGTCGACCGAGGGACTGCTGAGACGGATCGAGCGGTTGGAGGGGCAGCTTGGGAGCGGACAGGCCACGGGTCCTGTCGCGGCAGGGGACCCCCCACCCCCTCCAATAGCTAAAGCTTCCTCGGGGGCGGGCCCCCCTACCGCGCCACCCGCGCTCCCAGCAGACGCCCCGGAACCGGCGAGTCCCGCGAGTAAAAGCTCGCCCGAGCCCGAGCCCGAGCCCGAGCCGGAGCCGGAGCCGGAGGGCGAGGTCGAGGACGTGGCTGAGCCGGAGGCCGAGCCGGTTGCCGAGGGCGAGATTGATCTGGAGCGGCTGAAGCAGCTCTGGCCCGCGATTCTGGACCAGCTGTCGAAAGCGGCGCCGGCGCTGGCGGCGTTCTTCGAGGAGGCTCGTCCCGTCGGGTTCGACGGCGCCGAGGGCATCGTCGAGATCAGCTTCCCCGCCGCGGCGACCTTCAACAAGCGCAAGGCGGAGACGCCGGAGAATCGGGAGCGGGTCGCCGAATCGCTGGCGACGGTCACCGGCCAGGGGCTGAAGCCGACTTACGTCCTCCTCGACATGGAGAGTGAGGAGCCGCGGCCTGAACAGGCGGCCGCCCCCGAGGCCAAGGCCGAGGGGCTTGACGAGGAAGAGCTGCTGGAGCGGCTGAAGAGCGAGTTCGACGCGGAGGAGGTCAGTTAGGTGGCACGCGGAGGCGGTCCAGGTGGGTTCGACGTGAACGCGCTGATGAAACAGGCGCAGCAGATGCAGGACCAGATGCTGGAGGCGCAGGAGAAACTCAAGGACGAGGTGGTCGAGGCCAGTGCCGGTGGCGGCATGGTCAAGGTGAAGATGGGCGGCGACCTGACCCTGCGTGAGATCACGATCGACCCGGAAGCGATCGATCCCGAGGAGTCGGAGATGCTGGCCGAGATGGTCCAGGCCGCGGTCAACGAGGGCCTGCGCGCGGCGCAGGAGCTGGCCGGCTCGAAAATGGGCGGCATCACCGGCGGGCTCGGCGGCGGCCTGCCGGGAATGTGAGCACCGAGGGCCCGGCGCCGCTGGCGCGCCTCGTCGCCGAGCTCTCGCGCCTACCGGGGATCGGGCAGCGGACCGCGCAGCGGCTCGCCTTCCACCTGCTGCGAGCGCCCGACGAAGAGGCCTTCGCGCTGGGCGACGCGATCCGCGAAGTGAAGGAGAAGGTCGGTCTCTGCGAGGAGTGCTTCAACCTCGCCGAGGGCCCGCTCTGCCGCATCTGCGCCGACTCGAACCGCGACCGCACGCTGATCTGCGTGGTCGAGGAGCCGGCCGACGTGATCCCGATCGAGCGCACGCACGAATATCGCGGCCTCTACCACGTGCTCGGCGGCGCCCTCTCGCCGATCGACGGCGTCGACGCCGAAGACCTGAAGATCTCCGAGCTGTTGAGCCGGGTCGCGCGCGGCGGCATCGGCGAGGTGGTGCTTGCCACCAACCCGACCACGACGGGCGAAGCGACGGCCCTGCACATCGCCGGCGAGCTGCGCGGCCAGGTCGCCGTGACCCGCCTGGCGAGCGGGCTGCCGGTCGGAGCCGACCTCGAGCACGCCGACGAGGTCACGCTCGGCAAGGCCCTCGCCGGCCGGCGCAGCCTCGATTAGCCAATTGGATATCTGTCCTGGACGACCGTCAACCCGCAAATAGCGGGTTTTCACGACGCCTACGTCCGCCGCTTTCGCCAAGGTCACGGCGTGGCGGGAGATTCGACTCCAGGCAGTGGCTCGGGAAGCGGCTCGGCGGGAGGGCGGATCGTCCGCGAGGTTGCCGCGCAACAGGCGTCGTTGCTGACAAAGCTCCGTGAGGAGCTCGGGGAGGCCGAGCCGGCCCGCTTTGCCGCCGCCGCCGAGCGCCTGGCCACAGATTTCGGCGCGGTGACGGCGACCGCCGTCGACGCCGCCTTCGGCTCCGTGGCCACGCCCGAACCGGCACCGCTCGGGGCGGCGGAGCCAGTGGACCGGGAGCCCGCACCCGCTTCGGAGCCCGAGGCGGGCCCGGCCGACCACCACGAGCTCGCCAGTCTGTACCAACCCGGTCACATGCGGCGGCGACTCGACCAGATGGCCGAGACCAACCGTCGCTACGGGCACCCGTTCGCGCTCGCGGTCTTCGATGCCTCCGGGCCGGACACCCGCAACGACGATGCCGGGGGCGGCCAGGAGACAGTCCTGGCGATCCTCGGCGCGGCCCTGCGCGACAGCATCCGCATCGTTGACGAAGCCTTCCGCCTCGAAGAGGACGCGATCTGCGTCCTCGCTCCCAACCTGCAGACGGTGGAAGCCGTGCAGATGGCCGAGCGCCTGCTGGCCCAGCTCGAGGAGCTGGAGCGGGCAGGGGGGCTGCGGATCGCGGTCTCGGCCGGTGTCGTCGCCTGTCCCGAGCATGGCGCCGACGTCGAGCGGCTGCTGCACAAAGCCGACGCGGCGATGTGGCGGGCCCGGGCGGTGGGCCAACCACTGGGCGTCGGCGCTCTGCAAGATCGCTGACAGATTCCGGAAATTTGTCCATAACTGGTGTAAACCTGCGCAAGCGGTGCGAAGATGGCGCCCAGATGCCAGGGATCCGAACCAACGCGGCGGCTGAAGTGCTCGGCGTCAGCCCCAACACGCTGCGCAGCTGGGAGCGCCGTTACGGCTACCCGCTGCCCAAGCGCACCGTCGGCAACCACCGCAACTACGAGCTGATGGAGCTGCAGACGCTGCGCGACGCCCTCGCCCAGACCGGCAACATCTCCTCGGCGATCGCGCTTGCGCGCCAGCGCCAGGCGGCGCCGGCCAGCGGCGGCGAGATCCTCGCCGCCCTGAAGAGCTTCGACGAGGGTGCCGCCGACCGCGCGATCGAGGAGAGCCTGGCGCTGCGGCCGCTGGAGCGCACGGTCGAGGAGCTGCTGCTGCCGGCGATCGACGAGCTCGCCGTCGACCCCGACGGTGAGGCCGAGCTCGAGTTCGCCTCGCGCTGGGCGACCGGCTGGCTGCACGGCGCCCGCCGACTCGCCGCGGCCGCCTCGCGCCCGGCCGGGATCCTCCTGCTCGATTCCAGTCAGGGCGAACTCGCCGAGGAGGTCCACACCCAGTCCCTCGACCTCGCCCTGCGCCGCGCCGGCTTCCGCGTCCTCGTCCTCTCCAACGACCTCGGCGACGAGCGCCTGGAGCGCGCGCTCGGCGCCCTCGACCCGACCGCGATCGTGCTCTGCGGCCCCGGCGCCGACACCCAGGGCGCCGTCAAGCTGGTCCGCAAGATCCGCGAGGTCGGCTTCGACGCCCCGCTCTTCGGCTTCCGCGCCAGCGGCTTGATCGGCGACGCGGTCCCCTCCGCCGGCGAGAGCCCCAGCGAGGTCACCGGCATGCTCAATGCCGACCTGCGCCGCCGTGCCGCCCAGGCTTTCGCCTAGGCGGCGGGCAGCACGGGCTCGCTAGAGCGAGCCGATCGCGCCTTTGGCGGCGGTCAGGACGACCTTCGGCAACGGCGCGAAGTCGAGCGCCGCTCCGTAGACCTGGCCCTTGGTGATGGCGTAGTTGAGGAACTGCTGGACGAAGCCCTTCTGCGGGGCGTCGTGGGGGACGATGGCGTAGGTGAAGGTGGAGATCGGGTACGCCGTCGCCGCTTTCTTCGGGGGGTTGGTGATGTTGATTTCGTTGCTCGGCGGCACGCTCTTCACCGTCGAGGCGGCGTTTTCGATGTTCTTCAGGTTCGGGACCTCGTAGTTGCCGGCGTTGTTCTGGACCGCGACGGCGCCGAGGCCGGCGGCGATCAGGTAGGAGGCCGAGATGTAGCCGATCGCTCCCGGCGTTTTCACCACCGTGGCGGTGATGCCGGAGTTGCCTTTGGCGCCGACTCCGGCCTTCCAGCCGACCGTGGTCGCGTAGCCGACTTCGCTGCGCCAGGCAGGGCTGATTTTCGAGAGGTAGTTGGTGAACGTGTAGGTGTCACCGGAGCCGTCGCTGCGGAAGACCGGGGTGATCGTCAGGTTCGGCAGCTTCGCCGCGGGGTTGATCTGCTTGATCTTCGGGTCGTTCCAGTTGGTGATCTTGCCGAAGTAGATCCCGGCGAGGATCTTCCCGGAGAGGTTCAGTTTCTTCACCCCAGGAATGTTGAAGCCGAGCCCGGTGGCCGAGAGAGCCCACGGAACCTGCACACAGCCGTTGCAGGCGGCTGCCTGCTGCGGCGTCAGGGGCGCGTCGGAGGCGCCGAAGTCGACGGTGCGGGCGGTGATCTGGGCGATCCCCGCGCCGGAGCCGACGGCGCCGTATTTGACCGCGATCCCTTCCTTGATTTCGAAGCCATTGATCCAGTTGGCCATCAGCGGCGCAACCAGCGTCGACCCGGCTCCGGTCAGTCCTGCGGCGGAAGCGTTGGCGACTCCCGTCGCCATTACCAAGACGGCCGTGATGGCCACCCCAAGCAACCTGATGCGATTCAAGAGAATTCCTTTCGACTTGTTCGATGTCTGGCGGGCGCAAGGGTGCAGCCCGGGCGCGGCATAGCATCGGGGTCGAAAATCACACATATGTGTCAATCCCGTGAAAGACGGTGTGTTACAAAAATGTGACAGTAAGTGTGAAAGTTCGTAACAAATAACGGCCCCGCCTCCACTACGCTGCCGCCCGTGAGTGCCACCAGCAGCCCCGCCGCGCTCGGCGCCGCCAGCCTCTCTCGCGCCCGTTCGGCCCGGCGCCGAAAGCGCGCCGACCAAATCGGCGATCACGTCCTCTACGGCATCTGCCTGCTGGCCGCCCTGCTCTGCGTGGTGACGATCGTGCTGATCGGCTACCAGGTGGTCCACGGGGCCGGTCCGGCGATCTCCAAGTACGGGCTGGGCTTCCTCACCGAGACGACCTGGCAGCCCAACTTCAACCAGTTCGGGGCCGGCTCGCTGATCTTTGGGACCGCGGTCAGCTCCTTCGCCGCCCTCCTGCTCGGCGCCCCGATCGCGATCGCGATCGGCCTCTATCTGAGCCTGCTGGCGCCCGCCGGCGTGCGTGGGATCGTGGCGCCGCTGGTCGAGATGCTGGCGGCGATCCCCAGCGTCATCCTCGGCTTCTGGGGAGTCCTGGTCCTGGCCCCCTTCGCGCAGGGCACGCTCGAGCCCTGGCTCCACGACAAGCTCGGCTTCATCCCGATCTTCGGCGCCCCCCAGACCACCGGCTCCAGCATCTTCACGGCGAGCCTGGTCCTGACGATCATGGTCGTGCCGATCATCGCCTCGGTCTCCCGCGACCTCTTCCTGGCGGTGCCGCGCGACGTCCAGGACGGCGCCAGCGCCCTCGGCGCCACCCGCTGGGAGGTGGTGCGCGGCATCGTCCTGCCGTCGACCGCCTCGGGCGTGGTCGCCGCGTCGCTGTTGGGCCTCGGCCGGGCGCTGGGCGAGGCGATCGCCGTCGCCCAGGTGATCGGCGCCGGCTCCGAAATCCAGGCCTCGCTGTTCAAGACCGGGGACACGCTGGCGGCACGGATCGCCAACCAGTTCCCGGGGGCTCTGACCGAGATGCACAAAGCGTCGCTCTTCTACCTCGGGGTGATCCTGCTCGCGATCGGCTTCGCCTCGAACCTGATCGCCCAGTGGATCGGGCGACGCTTCAGCTTCAAGGGGGTGGCGGCGCGGTGAGCCCCCTCGACTTCGACCCGACCGCGCCGCTGACGCCGAGCGGGAACCTGCGACGGCGGCGCGCGCTCAGTCGCGTCGCCGAGCACGGGGCGACGGCGGCGGCGGTGCTCGCCGTCGCCGTGCTGGCGATCGTCGTCTACACCGTGGTCAGCCGCGGGGCCAGCGCCCTCGATCTCGATTTCCTGATCAAGGGCGCGCCGGACGGCATCGGTCCCGAGCTGGTCGGCACCGCCGTCATCGTCGGCATCGCGACCGCGATCGCGATGCCGGTCGGGGTCCTCGTCGCCCTCTTCCTGACCGAGTTCGCCGGCAATCGCGACACCCACGCGATCCGGCTGACCCTGGACCTGATGAACGGCCTGCCCTCGATCATCATCGGCCTCTTCGTCTTCGGCCTGCTGGTCAATCACAAGCAGCAGTCCGGCCTGGCCGCCTCGGTGGCCCTGGCGATCATCATGGTGCCGCTGATCGCCCGCGGCACCCAGGAGGTGCTGTTGCTGGTTCCGAGCAGCCAGCGCGAAGCCGCCGACGCCTTGGGAGTTAGTCGCTGGCGCGCCGTGATCGGAATCGTCCTGCCCGGCGCCCTCGGCGGCATCCTCACCTCGACCGTCCTCTCGGTCGCCCGCGCCGCCGGGGAGACGGCGCCGCTGATCTTCGCCACCTCGGTCTTCGACCCCTCGCGCTACTCGCTGAACCCGCTCGAAGCCCTGCCGAACGTCCCCGTGCGGGTCTTTCAGCTCTCCGAAGAAGCGAACCCGGAAGGCTTCGCCGAAGCCTGGGGCCTGTCCTTCGTGCTCGTCTCGCTGATCCTCTTCGCCAGCGTCGGCGCCCGGGCCCTGCTCGCGCGCAATCGCCGGAAGCTGGGGGCATGAGCGACTTCGAGCAGATCGACGGCCTCCCCCTCGACCCGTCCCTGCCCGCGGTGCCGCCCCGGGTCCGCCTCCGCGGTCAGGGTCAACCGGCCGCCGAGCTGGCGACGACGAGCGGCGGCGGCAAGCTGCGGGTCGCCCCCGAGGTGGTCTTCGAGGCTGAGGGGGTGGCCGTCTTCTACGGCGCCAAACAAGCATTGAGCGACGTCTCGATGCGCATCCGCCGCGGCCAGATCACGGCCCTGATCGGCCCCTCGGGCTGCGGCAAGACCACCTTCCTGCGCAGCCTCAACCGCATGAACGACTCGGTTGCCGGATTCCGCATCGAGGGTCAGATCCTCTACCACGGTCATGACCTCTACGGGGGCAATGTCGACCAGGTCGAGGTGCGGCGGCGGATCGGCATGGTCTTCCAGAAGCCGAACCCGTTCCCGAAGTCGATCTACGACAACGTCGCCTGGGCGCCCCGCAACCTCGGCCTCAAGGCCGGGCTCGACGAGCGGGTCGAGAAAGCGCTGCGCGGCGCCGCCCTCTGGGACGAGGTCAAGGACCGGCTCAAGGACAGCGCCCTCGGGCTCTCCGGTGGCCAGCAGCAGCGACTCTGCATCGCCCGTGCGATCGCGATCGAGCCCGACGTGCTGCTGCTCGACGAGCCGGCCTCGGCCCTCGACCCGATCGCCACCGGCGCGATCGAGGACCTGATGCACAGCCTCAAAGGCCGCTTCACGATCGTCATCGTCACCCACAACATGCAGCAGGCGGCGCGGGTGGCCGATCGCACCGCCTTCTTCAGCCTCGACTCGACCCACGCCAAGCCGGTCGGGTCGCTGATCGAGTACGACGACACCGGGAAGATCTTTGGCCGGCCGCGCGACCCGCGTACTCGCGACTACGTCACCGGCCGCTTCGGCTGAGCGGCCGGTCAGCCGCGCAGGATCGCGTCGCCGGAGACCTGCGGCAGCAGCGAGTTGCCGCACTGCCAGCAGAAGGTGGCGCCGCTGCTGTGCGGCGCTCCACAGGACCCGCAGGAGCCCGAAGCGCCGGTCTCCTCCATCAGCACGATGCGTTCGACCTCGCTCAGCTCGGCGTCGGCGTCCTGCAGCTCGGCCGCGCGCTTGACCAGGACCTCGGCCTTGAGCTGGTTGCGCGTGGCCATCTCGTAGACGAGCCCGCCGAGATCCCACTGGAGCTCGGCGACGCGAGCGACCAGTTGGTCACGGCGGCGCCGCAGGTCGACGACGAACTCCTGTCCGTAGGCGGCGCTCAGCCCGCCCTGGGGAGGCGGCGCTGCGGCAGCGCTCGCCGCCGCCGGTGCGGGCGCGGTCGGGTTGCGCTTGGGAATCCCGAGTCTCATTCGCCGAAGAATTCCCCGGTGAATTCGCCGCCTTTGCAACCGGAGGCGCCGCTTTCGCATTCGCCTCCGGGCTGGACGGTGGGCGGCGGCAGCTTCACGTCGCCGGCCGGCTTGAGGATTTCGGCCGCCGCTTCGGAGGTGCCGCTGCTGTCGACGGCCTTCTCGGGCGCCTTGGCTTTTTTCGCCTCGCCGCCCTTGGCGGCCTTGCCTTTGTCGCCTGCGCCCACCGTCGAGGCGGTTGCCGTCTCTTCGCCACCGCCGCCGACCTTGATGATCTGCGGGGCCGGGGCCGCCGCGACGGAGCTGCCGCTGCCGCCTTCGCGCCCGATCATCACGCCCAGCCCGATCGCCAGCACCAGGGTCGCGACGCCGGCGATCAGGGAGGCGTTGGCGGTCATCCGGGAGCGCCGCTCGGGGGAGGGAGGAGAGGAGGGGGTCTGGGCTCCGTCGCGCGGGCGCTTGACCGCGTCCATGAAGACGACCGCGTCCATGAACGGCAGCCGCGGGTCGCCGCGCCGTTGCCCGCACTCGAGGCAGTAGCGCTGGTCGACGGCCATGCCGGCGCCGCAGGACGGACACTGATCGCTCACCGGCGCATCTTCGGCCGCCGCACCCGCGCCAGTGTTTAAGAGTTGTGAAGGGCTGGGCGCCGGGTGGGGACCAGGATCTTCACAACTGGGTTGCCGCGCCGGGCGAGGATGGCGGCGAAGCGTGACCGCACCCACCGACGACGAGAGCCGCGAGCAGAGCGGCAGCCGCGAGAAGAGCGACGCCAGGGCCTGCACGGGCTGCGGCGCTCCGATCTCGGGCAAGCGCGACCAGTGCCTCGAGTGCCGCTTCATGCCCTCTCCCTGGGCAGCGGCGGTGGCGGTGATGGGGATGCTCACGCTCGGCGTCCTGCTCGGCTCCGCCTCGAGCCAGGTCGCCCACAGCGCCGGGCTCAGCTCGATCGTGCTCGAAGCGGCTCCAGCAGCGCCCGCTGTCGAGGAACCGGTCGTGGCTGCGGCGCCTGAAGCGGAAGCGGCGCCCGAACCGACGCCGAGCCCCCCGGCGGCGACCTCGAGCCTGCCGATCGCCCCGCCGCCGGCCGCGGAACCGGCGCCGGCGGCGGCGCCCGAACCGACCCCGCCGCCGGAATTCTTCGAAGAAGAAGAGGAGACGCTCCCCCCCGTGGAGCACGTATTCTTGATCGTGCTTGGCGAAAACAGCTTCGAGGAAGCGTTCGGGGCGACCTCCCAGGCGCCATATCTGGCGCGCACGCTCGCCGCCAAGGGCGAGTTGCTCTCGAACTACTACGCCGTCGCGAAAGGCGAGCTCGCCAACCAGATCGCCCTGCTCAGCGGCCAGGGCCCGACCGTGGAGACGGCGGCGGGCTGTCCGGTCCCGACCGAGATCCTGCCGGGGACGGTCTCCGCCACGGGCCAGGTCGAAGGGGCGGGCTGCGTCTATCCGGCGGCCACCCCGACCCTGCCCGGCCAGCTGACCGAAAAGAAATTGAGCTGGAAGGCCTACGTCGAGGATCGCGTCGCCCCCTGCGTCCGCGAGCAAGGCTCGCGCGATCCCCTCACCTACTTCCACTTGCTGACCGACGGGCCGGAATGCGCCCGGACCGACGTCGGCCTCGAGCGGCTGGCGGCGGATCTGAAGCTGGCGGCGAAGACGCCGGCGCTCTCCTACATCGTGCCCAATGGCTGTCACGACGGCGGTGAACTGCCCTGCGCCGAAGGGGCGCCGGTGGGGCCGCTCGAGGCCGAACCGTTCCTGCGGCAGGTGATCCCGGAGATCGAAGCTTCGCCCGCCTACGAGGAGGGTGGGCTGATCGCGATCACCTCCGCCCAGGCGCGCCAGGCCGGCCCGACCCCCGACGCCGGCTCCTGCTGCGTCTACCCCGTCTATCCGAACCTGCCACCGGAAGCCGCTGTTGCCGCGCCTCCCGGCCCGGTGAAACCCAGCGGCGGCGGCGGTCGCGTCGGCCTGCTCCTGCTCTCTCCCTTCGTCGCGCCGGGGACGGTCGACGAGACGGGCTACTTCAACCATTTCTCGCTGCTGCGCAGCATCGAGGAGCTGTTCGAACTGGAACCGATCGGCTACGCGGGCGAAGAAGCGCTGACCGGCTTCGACGGCACGGTCTACGGCTACGAAGCGTCGAGCAGCAGCGCCAGCTGCCGCGACTGCGCCAGCAGGGTTCCGTCAGCCGACCAGAGCTCGCCGTCTTCCTCGAAGAACCCGTGGCGGGCGGTGCTCGACCTGAAGGCGACCAGGTAGGGATCCTCGGGCGTGGCGCCCGCCGACGGCAGCGGCGAGCGGAAGTGGACGGTGTAGTCGATCGTCGGCGCCCCGGCCGGGCGCTCGAGGCGGACGAAGGGGGCCGGGAACCAGGTGTCGAGGAAGGCGGCCGCCAACGGGGCGTCGAGCAGGCGCGGCTCGCGGGTGCGGATCCAGGCACCGGTGTACGGGGCGCCGCCGGAGAAGGCGGGCTCGCCGAGGGCGGGGCGGACGCGGTAGTTCTGCAGCATGTTCGGCCTGCCGTCACCGGTGGAGTCGATCGTGTGCAGCTCTCCCGGCGCGCCCGCCTCGGGCATCGCCGCCTCGGCGAAGGCCTCGCCCTCGCTCCAGTTCTCCGAGAGCACCGCCTGCGCGGTCGCCTGCACCTTTCCCTCCTGCGTCAGCCGCGCCGAGAGGAAGGTCACCCGGCCGCCCTCGCGCTCGACCGTGACCGCGATCTCGACCGGCCCCGCCAGCGGGGCGCGCTGGTAGTGCACGGTCAGCGAGCGTGGCGCCCGCGCGGCGCTGGCGCTCGCCTGGATCGCCCGCAGGATCACCGCCGCCACGTAGCCGCCGTTGGGGCCTTTGCCGACCCACCAGCGTTCGCTCATCTCGGCGCCGAAGCGGCCGCCGCCGAGGTCCTCGACCGCGGTGTCGGCCTCGAACCCGGGCAGGGCGATCATCTCTGGCTTGGCGGCCTCGGTCACCGGCTCAGCCCGTTACCGGTGCGGCCGCGGCCTCGTCGACACCGGCAGCGGCCATCGAGTCGAGCAGCTCGGTCACCTTCTCGGCGTCCAGGTAGGCGTGGATCGCGACCGCCTTGCCCCAGCGCAGCCTGATCCAGTGAGCGCCCTCGTTCTCATACGCCGCGCCGTCGGCGCCCCGTCCTCTGTCGGACCACTCGATCGCGACGGCCGTGTCCCAGGGCCAGCCGCGGACGGCGACGTCGCGAACATCGAACTCGATCTCCGGAAGCAGGCGGTAGAGCCGCTCGAACCAGCGTTCCATCGCCTCGCGGGAATGTCGTTCTCCCCCGAGCGCGTTGGCGCCGGGGAAGACGTGATGGACGTCGTCGGCGATGTCCGCCGTGGTCGCCTTCCAGTCTCCGCGGCTGAGGTCGGCGAAGATCCCCCGCGCCCTGCGCTTGACGATTGCCCGGTAGATCATGCTCGCCCGGTTCCCCCAGAGATCGCGCCGGCGCCCGGGGCCGCACTCTCGCTGATCCCGAAGCGGTCGTGCAGGCGCCGCAGCGGCGCCGGCGCCCACCAGTTCCACTTGCCGAGCAGCTCCATCAGAGAGGGGACCAAGAGGGCGCGGACGATACTGGCGTCGATCAGCACCGCGAGCGCCGTGCCGACGCCGTTCTCCTTGATGAAGATGATCTGCGAGGTGGCGAAGGCGCCCATCGCGACCGCGAACAGGAGCGCCGCCGCGGTCACGATCCGCCCCGTCCGCTCCAGCCCGATCGCCACGCACTCGGAGTCCGAGGCGCCGTTGTCGCGCGCCTCCTTGATCCGCGAGAGCAGGAAGACCGCGTAGTCGGTGGAGAGGCCGAAGGCGACCGCGAAGAGCAGGATCGGCATCGTCTGCTCGATCGCTCCCGGGCTGGTGTAGTCGAGGAACCCCTCCAACCTGCCGTCCTGGAAGATCAGCACCAGCAGCCCGAAGACGGCGCTGAGGTTGAGGAAGTTCATGATCAGCGACTTGATCGGCAGGATCACCGAGCCGGTCATCAGGAAGAGGATGACCAGGGTGGCGACGATCACGATCGCCAGCGCGATCGGCAGATGCTCGCCGAGGCTGCTCTGGAAGTCGATGAAGTCGGCGGTGGCGCCGCCGACCAGCACCGTCGCCTCCGGCGGCGGCCGCAGGGCCCGGATCGCCTTCACCGTCTCCTGGCTGGCGTCGGAGACGAAGGGGTTGGCGGAGACCGCCTGGATCGCGCTGACGTCGCCGCGCAGGGCCTGGGGCGGCAGGACTTCGGCGACCCCGTCGACCCGCTTCACCCTGGCCGCCATGGCGGCGGCGGCCTTTGGGCCGCCGCCCTCGACGTCGATCCAGATCGGCGTCTCGTGGTAGGGCGGGAAGCGTTGACTGACCGTGTCGTAGGCCTGGCGGGCGCTGGCCGACTCCGGCAGCACGGTCGGGTCGACGGTGTTGAACTTGATCCCGAGGAAGGGCAGGCCCATGACGATCAGCAGCAGGGCGCTGAAGGTGGCGACCGGGATCGGCCGCCGCATCACGAAGCGCGAGAGCCGGTACCAGAAGCCGTTCTCGTTGACCGCGGTGTCGGCTTCGGCCCGGCGCTGCAGGAACTTCGGCGCGCCGGCGTTGACGCGGGAGCCGAGCATGGTCAGCACCGCCGGCAGCACGGTCAGCGAGATCAGTGCCGCGAACAGCGCCACCAGCGCCCCGCCCAGGCCCATCGAGTAGAGGAAGCGCTGCGGGAAGACCAGCAGCGAGGCGAGCGCCGCGGCGACCGTCAGCGAGGAGAAGAAGACGGTGCGCCCGGAGGTGGCGAGCACGCGTCGCATCGCCGCCGGCCCGGGCCCGCTCCGCGCGATCTCCTCGCGGTAGCGGGAGACGATGAAGAGGCTGTAGTCGATCGCCAGGCCCAGCCCCAGGGCCGTGGTCAGGTTGAGGGCGAAGATCGAAATCGAGACGAATTCGCTGGCGATGCGGAGGATGAGGAAGGTGCCGACGATCGCCAGGCCGCCGATCATCAGCGGCAGCACCGAGGCGACGAGGCTGCGGAAGAACAGCAGCGAGAGCAGGAAGAGCAGCGGGAAGGCCAGCATCTCCGCCATCCGCAGGTCCTCTTCGACCTGCTTGTTGACCTGCTCCTGGGCAACCGCGAAACCGCCGACGACGACGCCGGGGTGGGCGGAGAGCTGATCGGCGATGTCGGCGCCGGCTTCCTGCAGCTCCTTGTCGCCGGTCGCCTTGAGGGAGACGACGAAGTAGCTCGACCTGCCGTCGCGGGAGACGAAGGCGGGGGAGCGGGTGTCGTAGTAGCCGCTGACCGCGGCGACGTCGGTGCGGCGGCGGACCCCGCGCTCCAGCGCCCCGATCCGGACGCGGCTGGAGGCCTCGGCGACCGGCGCGTCTTCGACCACGGCGAAGACCGCCGGCACCCGCAGGCCGGCGTCCTGCAGCTGTTCCTTTGCCTTGACCGTCTCCGTTGACGGATCGTCGGCGCCGTAGGGGTCGAGGCGGCTGGCGACCGAGCCGCCGACGATTCCGGCGAGCAGGAAGAAGAGGATCGCGGCGATCCCGATCCGGCGGGCGTTGCCATCGGCGAAACGGGCGAGGGCGTCGAACATCAGCTGCTCCTTTTCTCGGGAGCGGAGTCGAGGATCTGTGCCTCCATCCGCTCGCACCAGTCGGCAAACCAGGCGGTGAGCTCGATGCCGCCCCGCAGCACCATCAGCGGGAACGGGTCCGGCTTGGCCGCCGCGCCCGGCTCCATGGCGACCAGTTGCTGATGCATCGTGCGGCGGTAGTCGCGCATCGCGCGCAGGATCTCGACCGCCTCCTCGCGGGGGAGGGCGTCGGCGAAGAACAGCTTCAACAGGCCCTCCTCGCGCATCTCGAAAGTTCCCGGCGGCTGCCGCAGCCAGGCCTTCAGCTCTTCCTCGCCGTCGGCGGTTATCTCGTAGATGGTCCGCTTGCGGCCGCCGGTGGGAGTATCGACCCCCGCGACCAGCCCCGCCTCGGAGAGTCGTTTCAGCTCGGGGTAGATCTGCCCGTAGCTGGCGGCCCAGAAGAAGCGCGTCGTCTCGTCGACCACGGCCTTGATCTCATAGCCGGACTTCGGCGCTCCGCGGATCATCCCGAGGATCACGTAGGCGGTGGGGCTGAGCTGCTCCATCTCCCGAATATATATCGCTCCGATATATCTCGAAGTGTGATCTCAGTCACGTATGGTCGTCGCTCGGCGGGTTTTCTCGCAATCCCAGGAAAGGAGCTCAGAGATGGCGCTTGACCAGAGCAAGATCGGCCGGGTCGTGGCCGAGCAGATGGAGGCGATCGAAGGGGACTACGGCGACGACTGCGAAATCGGCGACGTCTGCACGATCGTCGAGGTGGTCGGCCCGCATGGCTCCCACGTCCGCGTCCGCAGCAGCGACATGCGCCCGCACAGCGGCCTCGGCCTGGTCCGCATGGCCGAACAGGCGATGCTCGGCAACCTCGGCGGCGGCTCCTAGGGAGGGAGCGGGGCTATTCTCAGACTCCTATGAGCGGAGCGGATTCCGACATCGTCGTAATGAAGTTCGGCGGCACCTCCGTGGCCGGTGCCGAGCAGATCAAGCGCGCCGCCGGGCGCATCGTCGCCGCCCGCGAGGCCGGCCACCGGGTCGTCGCGGTGCTCTCGGCGCGGGGCAAGACGACCGACGAACTGGTGGCCCAAGCGCAGGAGATCTCCGAGCGCCCGGTCGCTCGGGAGATGGACATGCTGCTCTCCACCGGGGAGCGGATCTCCTGCGCCCTCTGCGCGATGGCGATCCACGACATGGGCCACGAGGCGATCTCGCTGACCGGCTCCCAGGCGGGGATCGTCACCGACTCCTTTCACACCAAGGCGCGGATCGTCGACGTCCGCGCCGACCGCATCAAAGAGGCGCTGGGGGAGGACCGGATCGTCCTAGTCGCCGGCTTCCAGGGCGTCTCCACCGACAGCCGCGACGTCACCACGCTCGGCCGCGGCGGCTCCGACACCACCGCCGTCGCCCTCGCTGCCGCCCTCGACGCCAGCGTCTGCGAGATCTACACCGACGTCGCCGGCGTCTTCAGCGCCGACCCGCGGGTCGTGCCGGACGCCCGCAAGCTCGCCCGCGTCTCCTTCGAGGAGATGCTGGAGATGTCGGCCTCCGGCGCCGGGGTCCTGCAGCTGCGCTCGGTCGAGTACGCCCGCAACCACGGCGTCCGCATCCACTGCCGCAGCAGCTTCGACGACGGCCCCGGTACCCTCGTGGTGTCCGAGGATGAGGCGTCCGAAGAGGAGACCGTGGAGCAGCCTTTCGTAACCGCCGTGACCCACTCCAACGCGGAGGCCCGCGTGACGCTGACCGGCGTCCGCGACGAGCCCGGCGTCGCCGGCCGCATCTTCCAGGCACTGGCCGACGCCAACGTCAACGTCGACGTGATCATTCAGAACGAGCCGGTCGGCGGCGACCAGCTCGCCGACCTCTCCTTCACCGTCGACCGCGCCGACCTGCCGGTCGCCAAGGACACGATTGCCGCCCTCGGCGACGTCTCGCTCAAGGTCCGCACCGACGAGCAGATCGGCAAGGTCTCGATCGTCGGCGCCGGCATGCGCTCGCACCCTGGGGTCGCCGCCAGAGTCTTCGAGGTGCTCGGGGCCGAACGGATCAACATCGAGATGATCTCCACCTCGCCGATCAAGATCTCCTGCGTCATCCCCGCCGACCGGGTCCCCGACGCGGTCCAGGCTCTGCACAAGACCTTTGAGCTGGGCGACGACGCGATCCGCCCCGAGGACCCCACCGGGCCCGAGCACCGGCCCACGGTCGCCGGCTGAGCCGCCGTCATAATCGGGCGATGGCGGGCGACGGATACAGAGTCGGAGTCGTGGGCGCGACCGGGCTGGTCGGGACGACGATCCTCGAGCTGCTCGCCGAACGCGATTTCCCCGCCGCCGAGGTCGTCCCCTTCGCCTCGGCCCGCTCCGCCGGCCGCGAGCTCGAGTGGAGCGGCTCGACCCTGGTCTGCCGCGAGCTCAGCGAGGGCTCGATCCAGGGCCTCGACGTCGTCCTCTCCTCCGCCGGCGGCGCGATCAGCGCCGAGTGGACGCCGCGGCTGGTCGCCGCGGGCGCGGTGGTGGTCGACAACACCAGCTACTGGCGCATGCATGACGAGGTGCCGCTGGTCGTCGCCGAGGTCAATCCCGAGGCCCTCGACGGCCACAAAGGGATCGTCGCCAACCCCAACTGCTCGACCATGCAGATGGTGGTGGCGCTGAAGCCGCTCCACGACGAGGCCGGGATCGAGCGGCTGGTGATCTCCACCTACCAGGCCGTCTCGGGCACCGGCAAGGCGGCGATCGACGAGCTGATGGAGCAGTCGCACGCGATCCTCCACGGCCAGCCGGCCACCAAGCCGGCGATCTACCCGCAGCGGATCGCCTTCAACGTGCTCGCCCAGGCCGGCAGCTTCCCTGAGGGCGACGACCACACCGACGAGGAGCGCAAGCTGATCAACGAGACCCGCAAGATCCTCGGCGACCAGGCGATCCGGGTCAGCGCCACCTGCGTCCGGGTCCCGGTCGTGACCGGCCACTCCGAGGCCGTGAACGTCGAGACCAGGCGCCCGCTCGGCCCCGAGCGCGCCCGTGAGCTGCTCGCCGCGGCCCCCGGCGTGACCGTCGTCGACGACCCCGCCGCTGGCCGCTACCCGATGGCGATCGACGCCGCCGGCAAGGACGACGTCTTCGTCGGCCGCATCCGCCGCGACCCCGGCAACGAGCAGGGGCTCGACATCTGGGTCGTCTCCGACAACCTCCGCAAGGGCGCGGCGACGAACACGGTGCAGCTGGCCGAGCAGCTCGTGGCGCGCGGTCTGCTCAAGTCGACTTAGGCGCCCTGCGGCGGAGCATAAGTCGAGTTGCGACTGAGCCGCCGCAGCGCGAACGGCGCTACGAGCGTGGTCAGCACCGACATCCCGACGACGACCGCGAACAGCTCGGCGTCGACCACGCCCTCGGCCGCCCCGATCGAGGCGACCACGATCCCGACCTCACCGCGCGGGACCATGCCGACGCCGACGATCGAGGCTTCGTCCCGGCCCAGGCCACGGGCGCCGAGGTAGCCCGGGATCAGCTTGGTGACGACGGCCAGCGCGGTCACGGCCACCAGCAGCATCAGGGCGTGGGCGCTGAACAGCGAGTCGAGGCTGAGCTCGATGCCGATGAAGGCGAAGAAGAAGGGCGGGAAGAAGGCGTAGAGCGGCCGCACTTCCTCCTCGATCGAGCTCTGGTCCTTGGTCTCGGCGACGATCATCCCGGCGAGGAAGGCGCCGATCAGCGCCGCCAGGCCGATCTGGGCGGCGAAGGCGGCGAGGCCGAGGCAGAGGATCACCGCCGGCAGCAGCGGCGAGTCGGCAAAGCGGGGCGCGTTGAGCAGCCGCGGGCGGCGCTGCAGCAGCTGGGTCCCACCCAGCGCGACAAAGGCGACGAACGCCACCGCGACCGCCAGCGCCAGGGCGATCTTGCCGGCATCGACGCCTCCGTCGGCGGCCATCCCCACCGCCACCGAGAGCAGGATCAGGGCGAGGATGTCGTCGACCACGGCGGCGCCAAGCACGGTGCGGGCGGCGCGGCTGCGGGCGATCCCGAGGTCGAGGAAGGTCGCGGAGGTGATGCCGGCGCTGGTCGCGGCCAGGGCGGCGCCGAGGAAGACGCTGGTTTCGGTGCTTTCGCCGAGCACCAGCCCCAGCCCGATCCCGGCCAGGAAGGGGAGGACGACGCCGGCGCTGCCGACCGTGACCGCGATCCGCCCGACCGCCCGCATCTCCGAGAGCCGCGTCTCCAGCCCGACCCAGAAGAGCAGGAAGACGACGCCCAGCTCGGAGAAGACCCGCAGCACCTCGTTGACCTCGACCAGCCCCAGCACCGACGGCCCGACCAGCACCCCGCCGAAGATCTCGCCGACGATTGCCGGCTGCCTGATCCGCTTGAACACCTCGTCCCCGAGCTTTGCCGCGACCAGAACCACGAACAGGTCCGTAAGCACGCTCGCGGTATCGCTGGCCGAGGCGAGTGGAAGAAAGAAGTCGATCACCCCAGGCTATGCACTGAACCGGAGCTTCGACCTCAATCGCTATTGCCACCGCGAACCCTCCCAGCTCGCCGAGAGCGACGACCCCGGTAGGGGTGGAGCGTCTTGTACTTTTTCGCCACTTCCCTCCTAGGACTGCAGGCGCACGCCGACGAAAAAGTTAAGCGAAACCCCTACCGGGGTCGTCGCTCTCGCAAACTAGGCGGGGACGCCCGCAAGCCGCTCCTCGACCCAGCCGGTCGAAGCGATGTGCTTGCTCATGCCCAGCTCCTTCGGCTCGGCGCCGAGCGCCAGGCCGACGAGCTGGGGGAGATGCAGGACGGCGAGGCCGAGGTCGCGGTTGACGACCTTGGCCGCCTCCGGCTGCTGCATGTCGAGGTTGAGGTGGCAGAGCGGGCAGGGGGTGACGAGGCAGTCGGCGCCGGCGTCGAGCGCGTCGCCGACATGGGTGCCGGCTTGCCGGAGCGAGGTCTCGCGGTTCATCGTGATCACCGGGAAGCCGCAGCACTTGCGAGCGCCGTCGTACTCGACCACCTCACCGCCTAGAGCCTTGATCACCTGCTCCAGGTAGACGTCGCGGTCGGGAAACTCGGTGTAGCCGAGCCTTTCCTTCGGACGCACGATGTAGCAGCCGTAGAAGGGGCCGACCTTGAGGCCCGACAGCGGGCGCTTGACCTGGTCCGCGAGGCGGTCGAGACCGTAGTCCTCGACCAGCAGCCAGAGGAAGTTTTTGTTGTTCCAGGAGCCGTCCTCGGACTTCTCGTAGGCGAGCCCCTGGCCCGAGAGCACCTCGTTCACATGGGCCCGGTAGGACGAGTCGGCGTCGAGCCGCTGCTGGCACTCCGACTGGGCGCCCTGGCAGGTCGAGCAGATGTTCATCATCGAGAGGCCGGTCTGCTGGGCGAGCGCGAAGGTGCG